>TARA_B110000977_G_scaffold9004_2_pt1 | contig 31349 bp, 18 predicted proteins | sample TARA_B110000977 | Tara Oceans TARA_B110000977 (sample SAMEA4397798) | marine metagenome | biome: Polar Biome; feature: [SRF] surface water layer (ENVO:00010504); material: water (ENVO:00002006), including particulate matter (ENVO:01000060) such as... | depth 5 m | reverse complement strand
CCCCCCCCCCCAGCCCCGACGAGAGTCCTCCTCGGACTGAGGCTTGCGCCAAGGCTCTTCGCCCCGCGCGCGTGTTCCCGCCCGACAGCCGCTGCCTGTTCGGGTCGAACGGCGAGGTGTCCTCCGCACTTGGCGCGGTCCCCCTGGTAACCGTGCCAAGCTGCACCGCCAGCGAGATCTCCTCCTCGTCACTGTCCGTCCCGTCGTTCGTGATCGCGGCGAGTTTACTTCTGAAATCCAAAATCGCGCGTTGCGACTTTCCCTTGTTCGTCGACGCCGGCGCCACGAAGACATCCGAAGTCGCGCTTTCGCTCATCATGCGCTGCAACCCTTGCTCCTGTGCCTTCCCCCCCCCCGCCGCGGCGCCTTCCGCCATTTCTTGCTCCGCTTCTCGCTGTTTCATTTCAGTTTCCTCATCCAAAGCGAACCGGGCGTCATCATCGTCATCAATATCCCCCAAATTCTGCACATCTGGAATGATCGGCGTATCGGCTTCGATGATCGCCATCGCGGCGTCGAGAATCACGACGATTACTAGGTTCAGGACGAACACAGTGGCGATGAAGTAGAACGTGAAGAAGTACACTCGGGTGAATTGGCTGCCCGTCATCGCAACATAGCCGTCCATTACCACGAACCAGTTGTTCACGATGCACTGGCACACCAGCATCACCAACGCACTCGGGAAGTCGTTCAGGTTGAGGTCGTAATAGTTGGCCTCCGCGTAGCTTGTGCCTTCTAGTGCTGGGTTGCCCACATAACTCAAACCCCCAAACTGCTGCACCCCGTACGTGGCGTACACACTGACGATGCACCCGAACGCGCACAATAGCGGGAACAGACTGGGCAACAGCTCGAAAAAGGTTGAAATAATAACCTTGAACAAGCGAACCTTGATCAGTAGCCGCGTTAATCGCAGAACGCGCATCACGATGAGCCACTTGAGCCAGATCAGCTGGTCGAACGAGTTCGGGAAGACCAACGCAATCTCCACCCCCGTACTCAACAGCGTAATAATACCGTCGTAGCAGTTCAGCGGGTCCCTCCAGTACTTGAAAAACGAGTGTCCGCCCCACTTCAGTAACATTTCAGTTAGGTACAGCAGACCGAACATCCCCTCCAGGGTGTAAATGCCTCCGTCGTTTTCGTGGCTCAGGCCCACGGCTTCTTTGTTCCACTCCACCACCACCACGAGGGCGTTGAAAACCAACATCGCGGTGACGAAGTTCCCGAACGCCTTGGTCCTGACGAAGGCCAGCGCTTTGATTCTTCCGAACAGTAACGGGCCAAACACGGGGCCCCACCCGCTGCGTTGCAACGCCGGGTTAGGAATATCGCCAAACTTCAAATTCAGCTGGTCAACTAAAACTTCAAACTCCGCCGGCGCTAGGTTGATTTCCTCCTCGCCATCTTCGGAACTGAATATCGCGAGCAGTTTGGGGAGGTGTTCCGGGGCGACGGACGGTATATCGGTATGGTTGTTCAACGCCTCAACGAACAGCTTCGCGTTCTTCCCGTCCACGAACCCCGTGCGGTCGACGTCGAGCAAAATAAACGCCTCCTTCAAACACAACGCGCGTTCTCTTTCACACCCGTTCGCCGTGCCAGCCGCTTGTTCCTTGTACACGCCGTAGATCGTGGCTAACAGAAGGGACATGAGGTAGAAGTTTCCGAAACACACGTACGCGAGGAAGAAGATCCCCCATGCTCTGTTCTGGTGGTAGGCTCCGAGCCACGCGTCTGGGTTATTCGCGGTGGTTAAAAGCACCATCATGAGGCACACGCTGGTCCACAAATCAGAGTACGTTTCGCTCTCTTCAGTGCCTCCAAGCGCGGCTAACGATAGCCAGCCCCCGAACCAGATGTAGCTCACGAACAAAACTGCGACTGATAAAAACTTCGGGACGATCGCGCCGACGTTGTACACGCTTTTTCGCACTTGCGGCACGGTTAGCACGAAAATAGCGATGCGCAAATACCCCCCCAACCTGAACCACTGCCGTACCCCCCAGCTTATCATGCAGTCCACGATCAGCACACCTACTGCGGAGAACTTCATGTGAAACACGCGGTCCATGTTTTTAATTCCCGAAACAGTCAAGCTGCCGCCCTGCATGATGAGCATGAAGTACGTTTCGAGCCAAACCAAAATTGCACACGTCAGCTCCACGGCGTGAAACGTGTTTGGCTCCAGGAACACGTACCACCCGCTGGGTTTGTCCACGCCGTTCTCGCACTGCGTGTCCATGCACCACCCCGGGAGCTCGAGTAAAGGTAATATAAGTAGTAAAGCTATGGGTATCCTTCGCACCCATGTGTAGTTGCTAAACAGCCGGTACAGTTTCCTCGCGCTCCTCGTGGAGGACAACAGCCGCCCGTCCATCTCCACGCCTCCTTGCTGCCACCCCCACGCTTCGTGCACCATGAACGCCGCTGCGGAGTGTGGGGTGACATCGCCATTGGCGAGAATCTGGTGCACGCGGTTGCTCATCTTTATCTTTTGAAACGCCCGGCGCCACCGCCGCTTCGCCGCCGTCATCACAGATCCAACCTTGCCCCCCAACGTGCTCCCCGTTTCCGTACCGCTCGCGGTCGCGCCGTAGGACGCGCCCAACCTCGGCGCGTTCCGGTCCGCGTCCGACGACACGCGGGCCATCGCCGCAGCGGGAGCTGGGAGGGATGCGAGCGGGTCTAAAGCCGTGTTCCTCGGCGCGGCGGGCGCGCCGGGCAAACCGGGAGGACCCGGCGGGCGCTCATCACCACTGCCGTCTGACCCCGTGGCGCCGTACTTGGGAGGCATGGTGTGGTTCTATTGGGTCAATACACCCTCCTAAGCACCAAATCTAAACCGCCCGCGGTCCAAGACGCGACGAGAGACGCGTCTGTTCGTTCTCCTGGTCCTCACACGCGCGGCGGTGACAAACAACTCCGCCGGCTTGTTTCAGTAACACCCGTAGCGAAAATGTCCCGATCCAGCCCACAGGCGCCGTCTGTTCGGGTCAAACGCCTCGCCGCGCGCCTTCTTTCCGCCAGCTACCCGAAGCGCTCGTGTCGCCTTCGAGGTCCGGCCCTTCCTGGAGCGTGTGGCGTTCGGGCCCTCACGGCTCTGGCCCCTTGGAACACCCGAAGCCACTGGAAAAGCCACGATTTATCGAGGCCTCGGAGCTCGTTTGGAGCTTGTTTTTAGAGAATGGGCCTCTCATTATCATTCTCTGTATGGGCAAATGGTGTAGCCTGGGGCGTGTTCGCCACGTTGCATTTCTCAGCCACGATTTGGAGATCCGTCCTATCGAGTTATCGGAGTTGCCGTCTTTGCTATCGGTTGCGCGCGCCTAGTGCACTCCTACGAAGCACGCCCTACGGTCCGCTCGTCACGTCTCGGCGACGCACTTCTCCGTGTTTCTAGTTCCGAGCGCTACGCTACGTGCGCCTGTGCATAGACGCACGGACACGCGGTCGTGAGTCGCGAGTTGATGATGATGACGTCTCTCCCTATGAGCTCGCTCGCGTCCCGCCACGGCACTGTGGGTCGTGGGATTTCGAAGCGCGCGTGTTCGGTCAGGGCGACGACGCGCAGTCCCGTGGCGAGAGTACGTAACGTCACCGTCTTCGCCTCCGTCGGTGGCTCGACCATCACGTCTGATGAGCTCGCATCGGATGCATCCGCCGCGAATCCGCTGATAGGCATCACCCCCGACCGCGTGCCGATGGTGGAGGCTGCCGCGAGGGGCGACACCCCAGGTGCAGGCACGTTCAACTGGACAAAGCAATGGTACCCCGTCGCTGTGATCGACTTGTTAGACACGACAAAACCGCACCCCACGCAACTCTTAGGCGTGGATGTGGTGGTGTGGAAAAACGGAGAAGGCAAGTGGAGCGTGTTTGAAGACAAGTGCCCGCATCGCTTAGCGCCGCTTTCAGAGGGCCGAGTCGAGGATGACGGAACCTTGCTATGCGCGTATCACGCGTGGAGGTTCGACGACACCGGGGCTTGTACCGACATGCCTCAAGCGAGCACGCCTGAGGAAGAGGAACGAGTCAAGAGCAACCCCCGGTCATGCGCGTTCACCCGCCCCACGATGGAAGCGCAAGGCTTGGTGTGGGCGTGGGGCGAGGGCGGCGAGGAGGCTGAGTTAGAAGCCGCCATGACCCCTGCTTTGTTAGTACCTGAGATCGAGGGTGTCGGGAAGTCAGGCGCAGCACCTGGGGGCGCGTTCAGGAACCACTGGCAGGTACGTGACATGCCGTACGGGTGGGCTAGTTTTTTCGAAAACGCGATCGACCCGGCGCACGCCGTGGTGTCGCACCACACGTTAGTGGGCGACCGGTACGACGACCCCGCGGGGTTCAAGTGCATCGTTGAACGGCCGATGACCGCTGAGTTTGGGTTCAGAGCCGCGCTTGACCCCGCGGTGCCCCCTTTCAACTCGATTGGTAAATATGACGCTGAAACCTCGTATGACTTTCAGCCGCCGACTCTTTTGAAGATTGACTGGAGACACGAAGAGGCCAGATTTTTAACCTCGCACTACTGCGTGCCTACCCGGCCTGGTTGGTGCCGTCACTTCGTGGCTACGGTGGCGCAAAGAGAGCAGAACACGGAAAACAAGGTTCGACAGCACAGGTGGTTCAAACTGAACTTGTTCACGTTGACCTCGCCCGCGTGGATGACGCACGTGCTCGGTCCCACTTTCCTCCATCAAGACATGGTCCTTTTACACCAGCAAGAGAAGATCATCGCGCAAGGCGATGGGCAACAAATGGCGGACAAGTGGAAGGACCAAGTGTTCATCCCCACGTCCGCGGACAAGATGACCGTGATGTTCTACCAGTGGTTCGGGAAGCACGGGCCGGTGCCTTGGAGTGGCGCGAACACGGAGCTGCCGCCGATCGAGCGCGACCACGCCAAGCTGTTCGACACATGGGAGATGCACACCAAGTACTGCACGCACTGCCAGGGTGCGTTGAGGAACACGGAGATTTTGAAGTGGGCGTTTGTGGCTGGTGCGGGGGCGAAAGCGGTGTGGGTGGTGGCGACGTTAGCGTTCGCAGCGGCGGCAGCTGGAGCGGCCGCGGGTCCTGGAGTGGAGCCGAGTTTAACCTCAGTCCTAGCCAAGGTTCCCTCAAGCACCGCGTACGACATCTTCACGGTGTTTTCCTTAGCGGCCACCGCGTACGGCGCGCATGGGTTTGCCGGGATGTTCAAATCATACCCGTTCTCGCACGCGGAGGAGGACATCGTGATGGAGGGCACGGCGAAAATCGGGTTGAGTAACGACGGGCCGTCACCGTACATCGACTTCGTGGACAACATGCTGTTCGGGGGGGATAAATTGGTTGGGAAACAACACGCGGGCGGGTGCGAGTGCAGCGTGTGCTCGCTGCACTTCGAAGGGATTCGGTCTGGGGTGCTGGCGGCGCGGAAAAAGAAGCAACAAGCGAAGGAGGGAGTGAAGGAGAAAGCGCCTGTGTCGAGGTAAACAAGCGAGGGTGATCTTTTAACATGTTACTTCTGTCTCTCTATTACATACCCATCACATCCCTCGCCGCGCGTTCGGGTTATTTGTTCGTAGCGCGATATATATGCTGTGTATTCCTCATATACTCTTTATATTCCTCATATGCTGTTTATTCCTCGTCCTCGTTCGACGGGGGCTCCGTGGGCGCTGCGTCAAACTTTGATCCGATCTCCGACAGGTACGGTCCCGCTTGCCAGCACGCGTACCCGGTGCCTGAGGATTTTGGAAATAGAAGTCAGTCTTTTGTATGGGCAAACAAACAGTCGGGCGGATGTATTGGGTGCTCGTATCTCATGTCTGTACTCTGTTTCGTATCGGGATGGCGAGAAATCCCTCACAGGATCATACTAAAAGCCTTCAGAATCAACCCTCACTACGCAATACGAGCAAGATTTTACGGGATGAAAAAAAGAAAAAAACTTACCCGCCATGCACGCGAGGAATCCAAACGCGCCCAGCCCGATGACGGCGAACAGCAGACCGAAAAACACACCAGTCGCGCCCATGATGCCGTACCCCACGACGGGGGCGTCCTCGCCAGCCTCTTCCGCGAGGCCGATCACGGGGGCGAGCCACCCCGGAGCGGCGATGCTCGCGTCGGAGGGCTTCATCAAACCCTTCAGGAACTCGGGCATCTCAGGGACATCTTCGGCGCGGACCACTAAACGGTCGGAGCGGCAGAAGGTGGGGCGAACCGACGCGCGCGTGGACAGCATGGGGCGGAGGGAGACGCCTGTGGTTGGGGGGGATGGAGGGAAGGGAAGGGTGGGAAGGGTGGTGAGTGCCTGCTTTGATTCGTGTTCGTTGTCGATGCGAATGGCGGGAACGAACTCTCGAACATCAAGGCGGGTACAGAGAGACGAGGACGCACCGCCGATGGCTTTGCGCGCGGAGACATTTTTGGTGGGGGCGACACGCGCGACGAGCGCGGAGCTGGCGATAGCGGACATGGTGTGAATCAACGAAGGTGCGTGCAACACGGTATGCGAACTGGAGAGGACGCGTCGTGGTACAGTTGCCATCTGCCAGCTCATAAACGCCTTTTTTTATTGGTCCGGTTTGGTGGTTATTTTGGCACCAATAACTTGCCGATAACTCGCCAATTTCACCGTATAAATCCATTTTTAGTTTTTTTTTTTCTCGGAAACGTCTCTTCGTCTTTCAGAAACGCCCCTCGGAAGCCTCGACGCACAACAATACGCACACAAAACAATCCACTCTTCGGACGCGATGGCCGGTAAGAAAGCTCGCGCGCGGAAGAAAAAAGGCGAGCGCCGCGATGTTAACGCGGCTAACGCGGCTAACGCGGGCGAGGCTATCCCCGGCCTTCCCAATCACCTCGTCGTCGAGCACATTCTCAGATCCGAGTACTTTGACGATCCCGCAGATCTCGCAAGGCTCCCAGCGGTGAGCGTTGCGATGCGCGAGGCGGTGGCAGAATCGGGGCTTCGGTTTGAGGAGCTTGATGAGGATAAATTCGTAGAGCTCGGATGTTTAAGTGCGCTGCAGCGCCGGCAACGGCGAGGTCTTCTGACGTCTCAAGAACTCCTTTGTCAGGCAGCGGCGAGGAGCGGACAGCTCGAGAAGTTGAAGTTGTTGCGCGCGAACGGCACACCTTGGGACAGGAAGACGTCTTGGGCGGCGGCAAAGGGCGGGCATCTCGAGGTGCTTCAGTAGGCGCGCATGAATGGCTGCATGTGTGACGATGATACGTGCAATTGGGCGGCATTCGGCGGGCACCTCGGGGTGCTGCAGTGGTTGCGCGTGAACAGCTTCCCATGGGATGAGCAGGCGAAGCTGCTGCGCATCGCCGCTCAACAGGGCCAGGAGGCGGTAGTGCGGGCGCTGATCGATGCAGGGGCGGACGTCAACATCGCGGTTGATGGTTTGACGCCGCTGTCCGTATCAATGCTACCCGATTCTAACGTCTCTAGAACGAAACGCGCTGCGATTGTTCAGATTCTCAAGGATGCAGGCGCGAGGTAACGACAGCAACGCAGGTGTGTATTGCGATAAGACGCGATAAGCGAGTAGAGACAAGTAGAGACAAGTAGAGACCACCACACGATTGCACATTCATAAAAGTTGCTTCAGTTTCGATTTCATTTCAAACCACACCTACTTCGCCCCAACGATCGCGGGCGTCAACCCGGGGTTGATCGCCGCCGCTTGTTTCCACGTTTCCTCCCACAACCCGCTCAGCGCGCCCGGCGCTAACACGCCTTGCGCGGACATCACGAGCAGCATATTCTTCGCCGCCTCCGTTACCGCCTCGCGCAGCTCCTCGCTCGTCGCCGCTTTCCCTAGTTGAGCCATGCGGTCCAGAAGCCCAGTCCAGTTCAATGCGAACTCGTCACCAACGTTCGCGTTGAGCAGGTTGGGAAGTCTCGCCAGGAACGTCTTCGCGACGCACGAAACCGCTAAGTGCGCGGTGCGTTCCGAGCCCGCCCTTTGATCGCTTCGGTTGGGAAAGTTTTTGAACCCATCCACGAGCTCGGTGAGCATCGGTACCAGGGTCCCATCCGCTGCGGCGAAACAGCCGGTCCAATACGAGTCAGGCGCGTGTAACCCGTCCCCGCCTAACAACACGCGTTGTAATGTCAAAACCGCGTCGTCACGCACCGCCGGTCGCTCGTCAACCACGGCGACTCTGCGCAGGTACCGCGTGATGTCACTCCAAGGCCCTTCCAACATGTCCTTTCTTAAGAAGTTCAAGGCGGTGAGTGAATCTATTTTGGGGTCGCCTCCAGCACTTTTGACCGCGGCGACTGCGACCGCGCCCCCATCAGCCTCCCCGCCGCACCACAACCCGATCGCGTCGCTCGCGGTGCCTAATAATCCAAGCGCCTTGATGCTTCGCTCGTCACCGCCTTGGTGCGCGTCCACGAACGCGCTGGTGGCTTCCAGTACCGACCGGACGTTCCAAGGCACCAGTCGTGAAGGGGTCTGGCCATTTGTCTGACTAGTAACCCCTACGATCAGCGAAAGCGCCTGGAATCCGTGTTTCGACGCGTCGGGGTGCCTCGCGGACGCCATCAGCAACTTGCAAACCGTGTCCCACCCTTTCGCGGTGCGGATAAAGTCTTTGTCAGACGCGACTGCTGACTCAACCAACCGGTTCAGCTCAACCGCGATTCGCGTGATCAAAGCATCCGCTACGTTCGGTTCAAGCGCGAAGGTTAACCGCAGGGCATCGAGAAGGTCATCCGCGAGCGCGGCGTTGTTCGCGCCGCTCGGATCAACCGCCAAGTCAGGTAACATTTGCCGGCAGATTCGTAACAACTCGAACACGGCGCGCTCCACCAGCGCCGTCGGGGTCTTCGCACTTTGCACCACGGCTCGTAAATACCCGTACGTGTGCGGCAAGAGCAACCGACACCGGTCCCGGTTCCGGAGCGTAACCCCGACCAGCACGTCTAAACAAAACGCAGCGCCGTCCTCGTCCGCCACCGCCGCCGCCACCGCCGCGCTCGCGTCCATAGCGCCCTTGGGTGACGCGAGAGGTTTCGCTTGAGGTACAGTGCCGTTTGTGTCATTAGATGCTGTAGATACATCCTCAAAAGTGGATCCTCCTATCTGTGCGGCTTTGGACTGCGCTGCTCTGGCGCCTGCTGCGCCCGCGGGACCTGCGGCCCACGTCAGCGCCCGCGCCAAACACCCAAGGCTTTCGTTCCCCAGAAATTTCGCGTCGGCGAAGATGTCGTCCACGCGGCACGCCTCGACGCACCGCAGCGCCCGGTCCTCCGCGGCTTGTTCCTCCGGAGTCAGGGTGGGTTCCGTGCCACTGGAACTGCCGCCCCATGCGTCGCTCTCCAGGCTCAGGAGCTGCGAAAATCCGCGCAGCAACGACGAGCCGCCTGATGCTTTCCGCGTCAGTTTCGAAACTCTGTTCTTTTCAAATTCGCGGAACGAAATATTTTCCCCCGTTCCATCGGCGTCCAGGGAAAGCATCGGCCCTCCGTCGTTACCGTCGACGTCCAGCCCAGCCCGCACGGAATCGCTCAACAAATCCAGCTTGTGCAGCTTCAGCACTACGTCCATTAGGGGACACCAACCCGAACGAATAGTGTCTCCGTACCGGTTCGCAACCGTGAACGCGGTAACCAGCGCGGTACGCTTGCGGTCGTCTTCGCCGAACAAAACAGAAGGCTTGACGCCGGGGGTACCAGTGGAAGACGCGCTGGTACCAGACGGGTTACCAGCCGGCATGGCGTACGTACACAACGTCGTAACGAGCTGGTCCATCACGTCCGTCATCCCCTGGGTTCCCGCGATCCTTGCGACGGCGAGGAACCCATCCAGGGCTTCTTTCAACGCGCTCTCTTCAACCGGGAACTCAAACACAGAACACGTCGCGGTCACCGTGGGACTCCACACGACTTGGAACAGGTCCTCATCGTACAGCGACGCTTCTTCTGGGGTAGGGGTGGATATCATCCTACCGCCGTATTTGTGCTTGCCAGCGATGCGCATCATGTCCGCCCAACGAGCGCTATCAAAACCCGCACTCACCGCCGTGGTGTCATCCGCTAATTTAATCTCGTTTAATCGAATTTCGTCGAAAATCGCCTCAAGCGTTTCACGCGGGTAATCCGCCCCGCCGTTCGTCCCCCGGTTGTTCCTTATGAACTGTTCCAGGGTCATTTTGTTCTTGACTTGGGGGTTGTGCTGGTCCGTGTTCAGCATGATGATACTGTACGACAGGACGTACGCGGCGTCTGCATCCGCCACCGCAGTCGGATTGGCAGAAAAATACCGGTCCGCGAAAACTTCAAGAAATCGGGAAATCTTCTGCGCCTCGCCTGGAAGCCTGAACCCGTCCAGGAATGACCGCAGCGCCGCATCCAGGGTAACCCCGTCGAAGTCAAACGTGTTGACATACACACCGAGTACTGATACGTTAAAGTCCTTGTGGTCCCCTAGGTACTCACCGGCTTCGGACTTATCAAGCCCGGGGGCGTGCTTCAGAAACTGCGCAACCTCTTCTGGGTTCAGCGGGTCACTTAATAATCCAAGCTCCTGCATGTACGCCAGCCCCTTCTTCGGCTTCAAGTTGAAGTTTTCCGCGCACGCTAACAGGCGTCGCTTCAAGTACCGGTTACGGCGCAGGAACGAGGCGCGGTTGGAACCAGGTGCGGATGTTTCGTCCGAACCAACCACCCCTCCGTTGCTGTTCCTCATTGTGCCCCAGAAATCCTCGACGCTCATCTGTGCGTCCGCGGATTTTGTTTTGTCAAGTTGAGAACTCGGCTCGAACGACGCGCTCCTGTCGGCGACTCCAGCGGTGATCGCCAGCAGGCCTTCCAGCGACAACAGGTTCTCGTCACTCAGCCCGCTGCCCTGCGCTGGCGTCGCCCCGCGGCTCAGCAAACCCACCAGTTCCTCGAACAGATTGGGCCGCCGCACGTCGCAGTCGAAGTTGACGTACAAGTCGGGCACGAAGTTTGGTTGGCGGCACAGGTCAACGAGGCACTCGAGAGCGACTCTTCTTGTATCAGACCCCCCAGGATTCAACAACGTACCCACCGATCCGTTTGGATCCACAGGCGGCTTGAACTCAGCAAGCGGCAACAGCGACATCCGTAAAAACGCCTCTAGTTGCATTTTCAGCTCGCTGTGCATCACCATGTATAGTTGTAAAACGGTGGCGGCGACGGCGGCCAAGACGGGCGCCCTGCCGAGCGGCGCCACGGTCAACATCGCGCGTGACAGGTCATCTTTGACCAACCGCAACAACGCAGGGTGTCGGATGAAGTCGTATCCAGCACTCTCTAAGCTCGCCAGCACTAACTGCAACCCGAACGCGCACACCGATTCGCTTTGTTCATCCGCCCCCGGTTCAAGGGAAACGAAAGAAACCGAAAATCGGAAAATCTCAAGCACGCATGCCAGCCCGAACGGCTCGCCGCCGCCTGTCAGGGACATCTCTGAAACGCTCTCGACGTCTTCCCTGCCCGCGCCTTTCGTGGGGGAGGAGGGGGAGATGGATTCAGAGGGTTCGCCGTTTTCGGTAGAAGTACCGTCATTTGGTGTCGCCTCTGCAGGCGCCGCCACCGCATTGTCGATGTGCGGGTGCGTTGTCCCCTCCGCTTCCGCCGGAAGGTGGGGTAACCGGCCGAACGCGGCGTGTACGATCTCCCTCAAGATGTGCCGTGAAAGATTCCGCAACAAAGCGCTTTCCTTACCGCTCTGGTGCCCGATCCGGTAACACGCCTGCACAATGTTGCACACGTCGTCGTCGGAGAGCAACGCGCCCGTGGGGCACCGCATGCACTCCAACAACACGTGCAGGATTTTCGAGAGAACCACGTCGTCGTGGTCGGAGTCCGTGGCTTCGAACCGGCAAAGCGTCACCGCATCAGCCACCGCGTGCATCGCCTGCGCCGCAGCCGGGTTCGAAGAAGCAATCAAGCCGTGCTTTAAGACTTTGTGAACCGCGGAGAGCGCCATCCTGGTTTTTGGATTTGTTATAAGATGTTGGGAGAGATGATGGGTAGAGACGGGAGGGATATTGGAAGGATGTGGTCAGCTATGTGTTGTGTGGATGCCCGACCGTCGTGTGGGCGCCGTATCCGACGTGTTTCGATGTACGAGTACCCGAAGGGGATGCGTTGGAATGGTCGCGTTGACGTGATCGCGGGATTCGAAACTGATGGGGACGGCACGGAATGATTTTCAAGATCCTCTGGGTCGGTGACGAGACCGCGTCTGGTCCGAGGACGCGACGCCTCAGAAATCTGCACGCACCCTGTGATGGGCCCACTTGTTTCCACGCTACGAATAACTTGCAGGAACGGCGCGAGGTACGCGATAGGTGCGACTTTGTCCCAGTCCCTCCACGTGAACAGCGCTCGTCGCATCGCGCGAAACTCCTCCAGCATCGGATCATCACGCTCGTCCTCGTCGCCGTACCCATAGCCCGGGACCAGCGCCCACTTCGCGTTCTGCCGCATCACAGCCATCACACCCGCGGACTCCGAACTCAGAATGCCGGCGTAGCCACGCGCCTTGAGCGCCGCCGCCGCCGCGGAGCCGTCGGAGGACGCCATCGTGCGCGTCCGGTGAAGTGATGAGAGGCCGCGTGCAAAGGCCGCGTACGAATCGCGAGGCGTGACTGTTTGCGCACTGGAAGAACAGAGTCTCGAGAGAAAAATTTAGAAGCGACGCTTGAAAACTGAGGAGTGCATATTAAACTCCCCTACTCCTTCTTACTTTGCGGGTTCTCAAAGTCCCGCTCTGTTCTGATGTCCCGCTTCCCGAACCCCGGCCCGTCGTAAAGCGCGGGTGCACCATCACGGATCCGGTCCTGCACGTCCTTCGGCGCATACATTAACATCTCCTCGCGCGCGCCGACGTTCAAACTCCGCACGTACTCGCGCGCCCATTCCGGAAGATCGGGCTTGACGGGTTCTTTGGAGGAGGAGGAGGAGTCGCCCTCCCTCTTCTCCTTCTGCACCTCCCGCTCGTACATCGTGGGCTCCACCACCGTGTGCCTCCACTGCTCCTGCACTAACTTCCAGAACCCGGTGTTGTTCGCGTCATCCGCCCAGATGTGGTTCACGAACTCGTCCCAGTAAAGCTCATACTCCTTGCCCCAGTCCAAATCCACCAAGTTGAAATCGCGATGCTTCACCAACCCAAACTTATCAAACACCATGTGAAGGTTCAGCCCGTTGATTTCCTTCGCCGTCGCCAAAGCCTCACGCAACGTGAACAGCATCTCAGTGCCCTTGGGGTCGTGCATGATCATCACCGCGCGCTGGCACGCCTTGACGAAGATCTTCCGCACTTCGTTGGCAATGAGCAAATCTAATTCATCGGAAATCCCGAGAAGCAACATCTGCGCATCTTCGTTTTGTTGTTTGCTTCTACTTCGGGCGCCTTGTAAATCGTCAGCTTTTCCGTCAGGAGCGCCCCACAGCTTGCCTCTGTTTCGTCCCGCATCCACCTTGTTCTGACCTTTCTGCTTACCCGCTTTTAAATACTTCTCCTCAGCGCTCATGTCTTGAAGAACAGCGATTGGACCGAGATCAGACCAGCCGTGCATCATCACCATCTCGCACGCCATAGCGGTGGCTTCCTTCATGTCAAGGATGCCGTATTGACTAACTTTATCGGGGCCGTATAAATAGCGCTCAGCCATCTGTCCTGCTACCAATACCGTCATCTTGCTCTCGAACCACGTTCGTCGCTTCACGCTCGCCGCGCCGTCCGCGCCCACCTCATCGGGAACGTAAACAATCTGCCCCGTCTCTTCCCCATTAGCAAACACGCGAACCTTCGCGATGTCGTCGTAGTTGGGCGCCATCATGCCGACCAGGGTTTGAGCAGCATAGTACGTGCACACCGTGTCTCGGACGTACGGGTTCATCTGCTGGATTAAGGCGTTCTCGGTCACGTCGTTGGTTTCGCCAACCGTGCCGGATCCAGTGGCTTTGAAGACGTTCGATCTGCGAATCTCGTCGATGACGGTTAAGAACGTCGCGTCGCCGGCGGGGACGCCTTTTTGTTGACTCGCGTTCCTCAACGCCGAAGTCCTCACGAGGTTCTCCAAATCCGCCCCCGTGAACCCCGCGGCTTGCCGGGCAATGAATTGAATGTTCAAATCCGGGTCGATCATCCCGTCGAACTGCTCGTAGGAACAGTGCAGGTCGATGATGTCGCATCGCGCTCTTCTATTAGGAAGTGGCATTTCGACTACCCTGTCAAATCTACCAGGTCTGATCAACGCGGGATCAATGACGTGCGGCCTGTTGGTCGCCGCGAACACCATAACACCCGCGTTGCCTCCGAACCCGTCCATTTCAGTGAGGAGCTGGTTGATCGTAGCTACTTGTTCGTCGTTGCCGGACACATCCTGACTGCTTGGATCCTTTCTTCGAATCGCGACGGAGTCGAACTCGTCGATGAACACGATACAGGGCTTGACGTCCCTGGCTTGTTTGAACAGGTTCCTGATGCGCGCGGCGCCTACGCCGACGAACATCTCCATGAACTCGGTACCGGCGCAGGAGAAGAACGGAACTTGGGCTTCACCGGCCAGGCAACGCGCGAGCAGCGTCTTCCCCGTACCAGGCGGCCCGCACAACAACACGCCGGCGGGAATCACGGCGCCCGCCTTTCGGTACCGCTCGTACTCGCGTAGGTAGCTAATCAACTCCTCCATCTCTTCGCGGACGACGTCGATACCGGCGATGTCCTTCATCGTGAGGCCAGTTCTTGGCGTAGACGAGTACGTCTTCGCTGTCCCGGTGTTCGCCAACGTAGCGCCCTCCGTGGTGTCGTTCGCGAACTCCTGCCACACGCTCCAGCAGAACCACACGAGAATTGCAGGCGTGAGGACGTTGAACGTGCTTCGTACGAATAGTTCCAAAGCCCCGTACTGCCGCGACACGATATCCACCCCGCGCTGCAGCATCATCGGATACAAGGTAGGGTCGTACGGCAGGTTACTGTAGAACACCTCGTCCGTGTCGTGAAGGAAGAACTTCACGGAGTTCATGTTGGGCATGTACTCCACGCGAACGACTCTGCCAACCTCGCACAATTCATAAAAACCCGTGTACGCCATTTCGCACGGGAACATGGACGAGCCCTTCACCGCGAACGGGTCGCGCAGGTAACGCAAGTTGACGTTCCTGGTGAACCGCGGGCCAGTCATTTTTTTCACGAGTTTCGTGACGGGGTTGGAGGAATCCCCGGTGTCGTCTGATGACGTGGAAACGGCGGTGTTTTTCGCACCCCCGCCCCCACCAGGCAAGCCGAACTTCTTCTCTTTTGAAGTAGAAGACGTTTCCTTCTTTGCTTTTGAGCTTGCCTTTTTAGTTTTAGTCTCCGACTTGTTCTCAACCGCGGCGACTACCGGTGCTTGCTCAGGTGCCGCCTGTTCCTCGAAAACATCAGGGAGCACTCCCTCCTCTACATCCAACCCAGCGGCGGCTCGCTCCCGCTCCAGCGCCTCTTCGAACGCCTTCGCCTTCGCCTTGGCGATGCGCTCCGCCTTTTTTTTCTCCGCCGGTGACATGTTCGCAGCATCCTCCTCAGCCTGCGCGCGGCGGCGAGACGCCCTCGACTCGCCTGCCATGCCGCCGTCCATGCCCGCGATGCCGCTCGTGCCGTCCATGCCGCTTGCTGTAGCACCTTCCTTTGATTCATTTGATGTATAACTGTCATCCGCCTTTGCTTTCTTGCGTTTCTGTAGCTGCTTCGCGCGTTCCGCTTTGATCCTGCGAACCTCCGCGAGCTTCTTCGCCCTCGCCTTGTCCTCCGCGCTCTGTTCCTCTGAATCACTGGAGTCCGCGAGGAGCATGCCCAGATCAGTGGCACCGGTGGTCAAGGGAGTGTGCGCAGTGCTCTCAGACGCTGTCACCGAGGACGAGCCAGCAGCAGAGGGTCTGTTCAGGCTCTGCGCCGCTCTCGCCGCGCCCACACTGCCGAACATGGCGGCGATGGACACGAGCGCTGCTTTGCCGGCGCGGTGCATCGCGGGGTCGCTGGGTTTCGCAGGCGCGTCGTGCAGCACCGACCCCGGGGGCTTGCACTGCGCGGCGTGACGCTTTGACGACCGGCCGAATACCATAGAGGAAGGGTCCTTAGGTTCATTCGTGCCCATCTTCGAGTTGCCCTCATTTTCGTAATCCAACCGCCCCTCATCAGACCGCCCCTGTGTCTCATCAAGGCGCTCGTCGGGCGTTTCCTTTTGGTCGTCCCCCTCCTGCGCCGCGTGCGTGACAACTAAGCTTCCGGGAAGACCGCTCCGCAGGTGCGAGGAGCGCCACGCCGCAGCACCCCGACGCAGCGGCGTGGCGGCTACCACGCATCGCCTAGCCGTGCGCCGATCGGCGGGCACCGCCGCGACGGGGGCGACACGCACGCGCGCGGCGGTAAACATGTTGGTAGACTGTTTTTACCTAACGTTGACGCGCGTGGGTATCTCCGCCTTGAGCTCGATCGAAGACAGCCGAACTTACGCGTCTCGAACCGCCTGTTCGCCGCCCCTTCCTCTGCGCACCCACCCGACGCGCGCCGAGAGGAGCTCTCAACAAACCTCGAACGCGAGGGTTTTGTTTGCGCTCAACACCGCAATGCGAACGCACCGTGTGGTGTTTCGAATCTCCGATCTCACTCACTCGAAGCCACGACTCACGACCGCGCGTCAAACCACAACCTCGTGACGTGCGGTGCGCGTTCTGAAGGTCGCCGAGGGGACCGCGCGCGCTTTCCGACGCGACGGATGGATAATCGCGGCAGGCAACCAACTCAAAAAAGTGCAGGTAAGGCTGGCGGAATCGGTACTACTAGCTACGCAGTCCACAGGGCGACTTTTGCGATTTTTTGCTACATTTTGCACATACAAAATGTGCCACCGAAAACGCTCAGTTTTCGTGGGGGGGTGCCGCACGACGACATGTATGAGGCCTTCCACATAGCCATCAGCGCCCAAAAACGCAGGCATGGACGCTGCATTCGTAGTCTCGGATCCACAAGCGTCCGCGGCGCAAACGGATGCGTGTGTGCTCCGCAATCTGGTACCCCTGGGGGGTGTCAAATTGACACCTTCAAAAAAATCGCAGAAGTAGACCTCCGGACTGCGTAGAGTCGATCTCCGTTCAAAGGTGGGCGGCTGAATCGAGTGCCGCCTTCGCCCCTCCACACCGCGCCGCGCTGGAACCGATCGTCTCGCGTGCGCACGATGGAACTCCTCGCTGAGTACAGCGGCGGCAGCAGTGGTGGCGACGACGGCGATGTCGGTGTAGAAACCACTGCGTTGCGCCCTGTGAAGGACCTCGCCCCCGTGGTGCACACCACGGGCAAGATTTTGGTGATGGATGGCGACAATGCGTCCGTGGTCGCGGAAGCGGACGTACGCGCTCCACATGACCCTTCCAGAAAGAAGATCTACTACAACGCCAAGTACGATGATTTACACGGTGCTGTTGCGGGACCGGAACACCCGTTCCGCGCGGGTGGAGACGCCAGGGGGGCGCGGAATCACGCCACCGGCCACGTGGAAACCGCGCATTTAGACAGATTCGCGTTTGAGGCGCAGTACAACACGTTCCAGGCGCGCGGTTTCGGGGCAAACCCTGGTGGGGGGGGTGTCGTGGGGAACGTAGGCAATGCATCTAACGACAACAACAACACTGTGTTCTCCACGTCCGGCGCGAAGAGACGGAAAGTGCGCGACGAAGCGCTGGCGAGCATGGCGATTGATAATGAATCAGGCGAAGCGCAGCACGGAGCGTGGGCGCCTTCGCGAGCACCCAAGCCCGTCGTGGCCCGAGACGCGTTGACCGCCCCCCAGAAGGAATACATCGAGTGGCACGCCACGCGACGCGAGGCGAACTTAAGGTCAAGAGGCAAGCTGAAGGAAACAGAGGAAGGCGCGCTTGTCGCTGAGGCGGTTGGCGGCGCGAAGGATGGTGACGTTTCTAAAACGAAAGACGACAACACCTCGGCCGACGGGAGCAAAACTTTCTTCCACGGCGCATCGGAAAAGAACTACGCGGGTGAATCCTGGATCGTTGCGCCCAAGGACCGTAAAAAGCAAAACGACGTGTGCTACGCGCCGAAGCGGTGCATACACACCTGGACAGGGCACACCAAGGGCGTGCAAGCCATTCGATTCTTCCCCAAGCACGGCCAACTCATTCTAAGCGCCGGTTTGGATAGCAAAATAAAAATCTGGGACGTTCATAACAGTAAAAAGTGCATGCGTGACTACTTGGGGCACGACAAGGCTTTACGGGACATCACGTTTACGAATGATGGCACTCGGTTCGTCTCCACGGCGTGGGACAAGAAGATAAAGCTGTGGGACACGGAGACGGGTAAGGTTATTTCGAGCGTCACGTCCGGGTCGATCGCGAATTGTGTAAAGCTGCACCCCGACGCGTCGCAGCAGAACATTTTGCTCGCGGGGCAGGCGGATAAGAAAATCCTGCAGTACGACTGGAACGCGGGGGACGTGGTGCAGGAGTACGACCAGCACCTGGGGGCGGTGAACAGCCTGACGTTCGTGGACGAGGGCCGGCGGTTCGTGTCCACTTCGGACGATAAATCAATCCGAGTTTGGGAGTTTGGCATCCCGGTCACTATGAAGTATATCGCGGACCCGACGATGCACAGCTGTCCCGCGGTCGGTCTATCGCCAAACGCAAACTGGCTCGCGTGCCAGAGCATGGACAACAAAATCACGATCTACAGCACGAAGGACAAGTTCCGGTGCAACAGGAAGAAGGTGTTCAAGGGGCACGCCAACGCGGGGTACGCGGCGCAAGTTTCGTTTTCGCCGGACGGGAAGTTTTTGACATCCGGCGACGGCGACGGCAAGCTCTTTTTCTGGGACTGGAAAACATGCCGGATCGTGAAATCGCTCAAGGCACATGACAAGGTCACAATAGGGTGCGAGTGGCACCCGCTGGAGCAGTCGAAAGTAGCGACGTGTTCGTGGGACGGGACGATCAAGTACTGGGATTGATTACGGAGAATTTTTGGAATAGAAAAATAATATAACACCTTTTTTCTTTCTTACCTATGCGCTCATCACGTCTAGGTCTACGTCGCGTAGTAACTCTTTCACCTTCGCTAAGAGTCTTTTTTTGTTCAACCGTAGGCCCAAAACATTCAATAAACGCTCATCAAGTGAATGTTCTGAGGTTGTGGAAGAGGATTGGGAGCGTCGCAGAGAGACGCGCGCCGCGACGTCGGCTGATTCTTTTTCGTCATCCGCCAGCGAAGTCGCCCACCCGTTTTCCAGCTCGTCGATTCGATTTCTCAGCGCGTTTAGAGTCATGGTTTCCTCGTTGTCGGTCATCGGCACGCTGTTTGCGTTATGTGTTGTACCCCCTCCGAACAACCCACTGAGAAACCCTCCCGCAGCGACCCAAGACGCGGTGGAGGGCTTATCTGTTTCAGTTTCAGAAATCAGTTCGTGTTTCAGTTTCAGTTTTAAGGAACCGAGCAGTCGCGTCGCGGTTTTTCCCTCAATCGCTCGCGTAGCTTTTTCGTCAGAACTTGGCCCTAGCGGTACGCGGTCACGCGCATACCCACCATTAGGTACGAACCCGTACTGCGCGAAGTGGTCACGTGACGTCCCTTCGCCTTTGGTGTACGCCAGGGTTATTTCTTCATTTTTGTTCACTTTTTTTATGCAAACCAGTTGGAAGGCGTTTTTGTCCTCCTGCGCGCCGACGCCGTCCACGTTCATCTCCACGCCGTCGCACCGGTAATCCGCATTGGGTATCGAGGCGTGGTTTGCTAAATCAATGAATGGTACTATGGCTCTTGCGTTACCCCCGCCTTGGACAGAACCAGCGAGCATGCACCGCGACCGGACCAACGCCAACGCCCAGGCGGCGACTGATTTTGACACATCAGGTTGTTTCGCTGGAATCGTTTCGTTCTTTTCGTTTGTTTCGTTGTCATCGCCACTCACCCCAACCGGTTCTAAGAGATCGGGCATCAGGGCTGCGATTCGCGCCCGCGTGACGATCGCAACTTCCGCTAGTTTAGGGTCTTGGAGTGAATTTAACTCATCATCGGGAATGAGGAACGGCAGGGCCAACGCTTCAGGCGGCGGCATCACGCCTCCGTACTGCACCCAGAACTCGCCTCCATCGCCCGCCACCGCGTCCACCACCGCGCGTGACAAAACGCACTCCCATGTTTTTCCAGAATCGGGGTATTGAGAAGCTACTCCTGCGCGTACCCGTGGCCACGCCCCATCTGGCGGCAGCGACATCCCAGCGCCATCCTGGACCGAGAGCAACAAGGACTTGGGCACGGACAACAAAACTTGACCTTTTTGGATATCCCCCGATGCGAAGAGACCCCTTCCGCTGTGCGTCGTTTCCCTAAACTCCAAAGATTCGTGGACACGGACACCGTGCGCCTCTGCGAGGGACGAAAGCCAAGTGTGGAGGGTCGGGCGAGAAGCACCGTCATCAGCCGCCATCGTACTCGGGCCCCAAGTTGTGCTATCCATCAAGGTGCCGTAAAACAAAAAGCAAAAAATGCCGGAGTCGAACCACGATTTCGATTTTTCTTTTTCGACATCTGTAAATGAGAAACGAGCATCACCCATGCTCACCTCGGGCGTCCCCCTCTAGCCGCATGTTCACCGATTGCCCTGAAAATACGCGCGTTGGAAAGAGGACGTTGCGCCGCCACCGCCCAGGGCAAAAGTTGGAGTCGCAGGGTATCGATCCCCGTACCTCTCGCATGCGAAGCGAGCGCTCTGCCATGTGAGCTACGACCCCCTATGCGCATTTAGTCTGCAACATGGGGAAAGTTCGGTCTATCTACCGAGTAGTCATGGAAGAATGATTTCCGGCATTTGCCGGGCTCTTTCTGCATCTTGTGACAACGGGAAGCAATCAAGGGTACATAATAACAAATACTGTTTTGGTGAACCCCTTTACACAACCCTGAATTAAGAGGTTCATCGAAAGGTGCAAGGGTTCCGAGTTAGCGGTGTAGTTTGCGAAAGCGGACTTTCTATTTTACAGTACTATTACTCTCCGCTCCCCTACCAGCACGACCTTATTCTCCCGGACGTTGGTCTGGTCGAAGGATGTGCTGTACCGCGACCGAACAGACGCGCTTTCCACCGTCAACGCAACTTTTGGATTGGCGTGAATCTTTTTGGCCGCTTCTATTTTTGTGATGCTGAAACTCAATGCTAATGCGTCAATCGCATTAGACGCAAACTCCGCGTCCAACAGCTGCGTCACTGCTTGTACCATCCGGTCCACCCCAGGCTTTCCCTCCGCACCCGCCTCGGGAAACAACTCTTGCAATTTTATCAACTCAAGTTTTATTGCGTCGACGTCGTCCACCAACAGGTGCGGCGAGGTGATCACCATTTCAGAAACGTCGCACGTCGGGAACAACCTCTCGAGCTGAATTAAACGCTTCGACACGTTTGGAAGATCGCTGCACAGCTGTGCGAGCTTGGGCACGCCTATTGACCCTATTTTAGCACGCATCGCTGGTAACACGTCGCACAGTCGGTTCAGTGCTTCTTTCGCGGCCGCTTCGTCTGTTTCCAACGCGTCCGCTAAAAAGGGCAACACTAATCTCTCATCTGACTGAAACAAACGTGAAATTGTCCCGATCCCGTTTCACGGAGAGTAACGCAGGGGTTGTCACGCCGCGGGTTGGGTCATGATTGCCAGCGTTGATAACAAGCTGAGACATGTACCGGAGGTTATCGCGTGTTGTGGATTTTTTGGAGTCGTGTTGGAGTTTCTGGGACCAGTGTCGAGGGTTGCGGTTTTTATCACTCGTTTCGGAAGTGGATGTGGATGTCTCATCATCTTTTGGGGCGGTTCTTTTTGGGTCATCCTCACGCGCGACAGCCGCGTTCGGTCGCCAGACCCGTTGGCGGCTCTTCCCGGTAGCCCGCAACACGGGTATCGAAGGTGCCCAAGCCCTCGAGACTTCCGCCATTTGAACCGAGACCCGCGTCGAAGCGAGTGGAACGTCGCGGAATATTCGCGTTTCCCTTTCGTTTTTCGCTTCCAAAGCCATCGAAGATGCATCGCGACGGTTCACGAAACCCCGATTTCGCAATAACGCGACGTTTTGAGTCAGGGACGAAAATAAGTATAAAAGCCAAGCGCGTCGCCCACCCCCCTCACTTCCACACGCGCACACGCACGTACACACGCACTTCAAGCTCTCGAGCCAGACCTCCGTATCCTTCGACCGCACCACCACCGAGCAAACATGTTCGCCTCTACTTTCGACGTCTTCGACGCGCTTAATGGTTTGCCTCGCGAGATCCACCGCCCCGCGAAACGACATCGCCGCGCGTCACACCCGTTCGCCTCTTCCCTGCACCCTTTCTACCAAATCGCCGCTTGTGCCGCGAACGACAACACCACCACGAACTCCGATTTCGCACCCGAGGTTGTTGAAACGGACGGGGGATACCTCATCACCGCGCTGGTTCCCGGCGTCGCCGCGGACGATATCGAAATCACCGCGGTTCCCGGAGACGGAGGGCGAGACGCGTGGGACAAGCTGTTCATCCGCGGCGGTGTCAAGTCACCGCACATCGTTGTCGACCTCACTCTCCCCTATGGAAACGTAGTGGATACGGACGCGATCACAGCTTCCTGCATCGACGGCGTGTTCAGAGTCGTCGTGCCGAAACAGAAGCCGGAAATGGAGGTTGTCGAGGTTTCGGGAGAGACGAACATCAACTCCGACAATGCCGACAACAACGCCGACGTCAAGACCATCACCATGGACGTCCCGGGGTTCAACCACAGCGACATTTTCATGACCATCGAGCGCCCTCGTAACGTCCTGACAATCACCGGGACCTCGAAGCAGTTCGCCAATAGGCGTTTTGAGAAGAAGTTGAAGCTGAGAGGTGAGCACGACGCCATCACCGCTTATTGCGCAAACGGTTTACTCGTCGTCGCCTTCGCCGCGCAACCGCCGCCGGTGCCAGTTTCCGTCCCGGTCGCGTCCTCCGCACCAACGCTCCCCGCGCCTGCAGACGACGCATACGCAGTGGGCGAGGATGAAATCACGGTGCTGCGCCGGGTCGTGCCCGGCTTCCCCGCGAGCGCGTTCACAGTCACCGCAGTGGACAGCGACGGGCGGCAAACGTTGAGCGTGCGCGCGAACGACTCGTCTGTTAACAACCGCCGCGCGATTTCCTTCACCACGACCCTCCCCGCGCGCACAGAACTGAGCACGCTGCAGGCATTTGTGGTGGACGGCGTGTTGACTGTTACTTCAGCCACACCCTTACCCGTGGAGAAGAAGGTGATCGAAGTGCGCAAAGACGTCGTCGCCGCGCTCGCAGTTGAAAAAAATGAAAAATCTCCCGACGCCGCGATTGAAATTGCCGCTCCGCAAAATCTCGCCGCCGAGGACGAACAAGTACCCAACAAAGTCGAGACGACAAACAAGTCGGGGAAGAAAGCGTAGGCGAGTTTGCTGTTTCTAGAGACCGCACTGTACATAGACCGCGCGTTAGCTGCACATAAAGCTTTGCGTTCTATTTGATTTTGATATTACATAAAAGACGTAAGACTTTTCGCTATCATCTCGTCTCTACTCCTACAACACCCCGCAGTCCGCTATGATTACCGGCACGGTCGGCTCCTCGCTGACCCCCCCCGGGGCGACGGACACTTGTTCTATTTTGTCCAGCACCCCCATCCCGTGAACTACCTTTCCAAACACCACGTGCTTCCCGTCCAGCGATTTGCACGGCGCGAAGGTTATGAAAAACTGAGATCCATTCGAATTCTTCCCAGTGTTGCCCATCGATACGATTCCTCGTTCGTTGTGCTTCAGTTTCAAGCCGTCTTTTTCGTCTTTGAACTTCTTACCCCATATGCTTTCGCCGCCCGAACCGTTCTGCATCGCGAAGTCGCCGCCCTGGGCCATGAAGCCGGTCACGCATCGGTGGAACTTCACGTTGCGGTACGAATACTGAACCCCGCAGTTTTTGGAAACCCCGCTATCGCCGACGCACAGGGCTATGAAGTTCTCCACTGCTAACGGGGCTTTGTCATCGAACAGCTCGATTATCAAGCGTTCCTCAACAGCGGGCTCAATTTCAATCGGACCCTTGTCACTCCAGTCGAAGTCATCCGCGTACAACTCCGCAACGCGCTGCTTTTCCCCGCCCCCCAGCTCCGCGATATCTTTCGAACTGAACCCGTACCGCAAATCAGTCGCCTCCACGAAAGCACACGCCCTCGCGTACTTCTCCCGGTGCGAATCCAGGTCGATGTCCAGAAACACGCGGGAGTTGGGCATCGCACAGGGCCAAGCGAGTAGGCGTGCGCGTGAGGTGTGACGGTCGATGGAACAATTGAGATGTCTTTCACAGAAAACCAAAAACGATCAGTTTGATCGCGAGATGCAATGCGTTTTGCGATCAGAAGACCGAGAGCAGCATGTTTAACCGGTGCGTTGAAAGGGAGCTTGAAAGGAGTCGAAGCAAACGGAGAGATGAAAAGATGATGGATCCGAGTAGCGGCGGGTAGAGACACACCGATACGACTCAGATACTCAAGCCACATGATCTCAAGAGCTCAAGCAAATTACAACGCCTGTCTCTCCCGTATACGCCCCATGGCTCTCAAAGCGGCCGCTCCCTCGCCCCGCGCCGGAGACAAGTTCGCTCCGCGCACCCCAACTAGACCCAAACTATCGTCGCTCACATGTCGTCGACAACCTTGGTGCCGACGCCGGCGAAGTTTTGTTCGGGCGCGACGGTGACGTAGGAGTAAAGGTCCTCCTCGGCGTCCTCGTCGTCGTTGCGGCGGCGGGAGATTTGGATGCGAAGGCGGCGGGGAACCTGTTGATGGGAGGAAAATGAGAAGCAATGGTTAGTTTATGGCCACTCGAAAACCCTAGAAGACGGATGCTTGCTTCACGCGGGTAGGGGACGCGCTTGGGTAAAATACGTACGTTGCGGATTCCCTTGGACCAGATAGCCTTGTTGAGCTTCACATCCACGCGCACGTCCGAGGTCTTCATTTGCTTCTGCGCGAACTTCTTCACCTGTGGAGTCGAGGGCCGGGGATGGGGATGGTTAGGAGAAGTCGGGTTTGAGCATTTCGCGATGGAAAAACGCGACGCGATGGGTGCTTCGGAAAACGCGTCTCGTGTGCGGGGATGAGTGCGTTTTCTTCCACAATTTCGGCAGCACTCGACGGCCACGACACGGAATAAACCAACGCGCGTCTCGCCGCGGTCGTACACGACTCGCAAAGGGTCACGACCGCGCGTCTCGTGCCCGCCGTAGCCCTAGAAAATCGTGCGCTATAACCGATGCCGGTACATCACTTACCGCCTGAACCGCACGGGGAGCCCTCTTCTTGAAGGTGATCCCGTGAACCGCCTTGGAAAGGTTGATGGTGTATTCACGCGTGACGACATCCGTCTTACCCATGGCTGCCGAGTGTTTCGCTAACAAGCTCGTGCAGTTGAAAGAGGGGTGCCGTACGGCGACGGGGTGGACTTTGTTGAGGAGAGATTGCGAGAGAATTTCTCCCACCAACCAAAAGAACAGGTGAACAGGCTTGGCAGTCTTCTATTTCCTCAAACCCTCGCAAAAGCAGTAGACTGTTTGCTCACTGAAACTCCTTCGATTCGCTTCAAACCGGGACGGGAACCATCGATTGCGTTCAGTCCAGCGTCCACTGAAAAAGCGAACGCATATTCTACATCGCGTTGGGGTTGCGTCGCGTTGGGTAGGGAGGCACAGTCTAGGGCTTAGTGTTTAGTGTTACAGGCCCCTGGTCTGTCTCTGTGTACTCCAGCGAGACTCGGAACGTCGGACACGAGCGGTGAGATTGGTGACACCCCCCAGGCCGCGTCCGTTATCTGGGATCAGTCGTACGCCGAGTCAGACTCGTGACAGCTCACACAGGTGTGCTTTCGTGCAGTGTCTGGACGTGCTCACACCGCAATGACGCACAAAAGCACTACCTTGTGCTTGCTCGCGTTGCTGTCGTGCATTCTCCGCGCGGGCACGGTCCACGGCGTGCCGTCCACCCACGTGGTTCCGCCCGCCCATCTGGACCGCGCGGATTTGCGTTTCGCGTTCGGCAGCTGCAGCCGGCACGACCAGGTTCAAACGGTGTGGGGCGCGGTGCGGGGCATCGCGCCGGATGCGTTCGTGTGGCTAGGCGATGTGATTTACGCGGACAAGAAGGTGAACAGAACTAGGGTGTATATAGGCAACGAAGAGCACGGCAACGCGTTCAAGACGCAGAGCAACCACGAGGGCTATAAGAAGTTGGTTGAAGAAACACAAATCCTGGGCACGTGGGACGACCACGATTTCGGGTTCAACAACGCGGGCGCGGATTGGGAGGAGAAGTCGTTCGCGAAGGAGGTGTTTCTTGATTTTTTAGGGGAGGGGAAGGACTCGCCTAGACGACAGCGGCAAGGTGTCTACGCGCACCACACGTTCCGAGGGTTGGGCACGCACGCGAACCGTAGCGCGAGGTTGATTCTGCTCGACACGCGGTTTCACCAAAGGTTAGAAAAAGGCGAGCTGCTCGGGGACGACCAGTGGGTGTGGCTAGAGACCGCGCTTGGAGTTGGGGTTACTGGTAGTGGTGAAGAAGACGTCAAGCAGACTACCGAGCCATTCATCCAATCAGAACAAGACAACCTACCCGTCGACGTGACAATAGTTGGCAGCTCCATCCAAGTCCACGCGGAGACGCAAAAGGTTGTCGATGGATTATTATCGGGCGTGGAATCTTGGAACGAGTTTCCGGATGAGAAGAGACGGCTGATGTCATTAATTGAACGGTCAAAACAAAGGGTCGTGTTCCTGTCAGGCGACGTGCACCACGCGGAGATTATTACGAGCCCAGAACGGTGTGTTTTGCCGTATGAATTAGTAGAAATCACAAGCTCGGGAATGACGCACGGGATTCTAGACGAGGTTCCTAAAAAGTTTGGGCTGCGAACTTTATTCGGCGTTTTACTCCCTGATTTCCTTCCCCCGTGGCTGTGGCCTGACGTAGGACCGTTGCGACGCACGCGGTTCATCCAACGGAACTTCGGGGAAGTCGCGATTGACTTTTCGGATGACGGTACTTACCACGCAACAGACAAACAGCCGAACGGCGATCCGCATTCTCCGTCGCCCGCGTCGAGCGTTTCCGACGCAAAGAAGAAACATTCTGTAACTGGATTGATAGTTCTAAACATCCGTGGGGACGATAACGTGGTAAAGATGACGAAAAGAATTCCGTTAGCACACCTGGAAGGGTCCTGGAGTGACGTGGACCTGTCGTATGAAAGGGGGGAGCTTGCTTTCGGCGCCGCGGAGGGAAGAATGCGCCCCGAGTGCAAAACAGAAAAGGACCTCACGTGGGCGCAACGCCAGCGCTTGCCCGTGCTCGCCACGGTGTGTTTAATAGGCCAGCCTGTTGTCTTTATTTTTGGAGTTTTAAGGCTAGTCAAGGAACTGAAACGTCTAGGGAAAGCGAATCCGGAAAGGAAAAGCAAGAGCTCAAAAAGGAAAGAAGCGTGATGGTGACGGGTATTGTACGACGTGCGAGCGAGACGATTTATTATGTATTCTTATTTGTGATTTTATTCCAGTGTTGATACTTCTTTAACTTGCTTGAGTACATGGTACTTTTATTGAATTACGACACTGATACCCTCGATTTACTCGAGGTTCACCTTTCCGATCCCGAGCGCGGCTTGGATCTCGGTGGTGTCGGGGAGCTCGTCGGGCATGCCGGCCCAGGTGTAGACGACTTTCTGGTCTTCGTCAAGCACGACGCATCCTCGATTGCAGGACATGTACCCGGCCATGTTGGTTGACACATCGAGGTCATCGAGGAACTTGCCGAAGTCAATGGCTCCGACGTATGTTTCCTGGGTTTTGTTCGACACGTCGGAAAGGCACGTAATACCGGCGGCTTCGGACCAAGGACCCATCACGAAGGGGGTGTCACGAGTGATGCCCAGCACGGACACGCCGTCTTCCTTGGAAATTGACTTCAAGCTCGCGAGCTGGCACTGGCACCCGCCGTCCGCGTCGCCGGAGTACGCGGCGGGGAAGAACGCCAGGACGACTTTCTGGCCCTTCAGGGAAGACAGGGTGGTGGTCTCGAAACCGGCGCCCATCAGGGTGAAATCGGGGGCAGAGTCGCCAACCTTGACCACGGCCTGTGAGGGAAGACGGGGAGGAAGATGTTTAGAATGAAGTGAAAACAAAAAATCCATCTGATGAGTCACGTGTTTTTATCCTTCACGAAAGGGAAAATCCAATCGAAGTCCGATCGAGTGCGCCCCGCGTTTCGCCGTACCTTGGTGGCGACAGCGGCGCGGCGAGTGGTCTGTGATGTGTGGAGCGTGAGGATGGATTGCGGAAGTCAGACGTGTATCCAGGACTGGGGATGGACACGAGGGAGGCGAGTTTGGATCGCCCTTTTGTTACTTTAACGTTTCGGGGCGAAAACATCCGACATACGATCGCGATGGATCGGAGATCGATGACGGAGACGGCTTTAGATGTTATGGGTTCTGGAAAGCTTTCGTCGTACCTTCGCGACGCGGGACTTGGCGAGACCCGCGGTGCGCGCGACGTTGAAGGTGGAGGAAAGGGTGATGGCAGACATTGTGTGGTGTGACGTGAGGTGTGATGTGTCGAGGGGAAGGAGTTGAAAGATAAAGAAAGTCGTCCCGAAATCCCGAAACCTGACAGGTTTCTGATGACACCGAAGCCTCCGATGGGGTCGGTCCTCTCTGATGACGACCCACACACCCGCGCGCGACTTGGATTCAGCACCTCCGAATCGGTCATCTCCGCGCGTAACACGTGCGTTCGTATGTTCTGCTCGTCCGTTTCCTTCCCCTCCGCGGTCCCGGCGTGCCGCGTTTCCAGCGCGCGCAGACTTCGTTTGCGTCCCGTAAACTCGACAGTACGATCGACGGTGGCGATGGCGGGCGATGCTTCCCCGTCCGTGTTCGTGGGGATGTGGCGACGCGAGGGCACGCTGAGCGTGGGAGCTGTGGAGTACCTGCAAGCGCACGGATTGACACCAGAAAAGGCGGCGGAACGTGCTGTCGCCCCGTATCAACAGGAGTGGCGAGAGACTGGGGAGGAGGAAGGTGAGTTTTTGGTTTTGACTGATCCTGGAACCGGCCGAGGCGTGCGTTCGTTGGTGTACCCGATAGGCGAGTGGGAGGAGCCTTTCGAAGGCAACTCCGAGCTTTTCGGCAAGGAAGCTGGGTACGTGTTCCGGAACACGTCGTTTGAGGACGTGGGGGACGTTGGATGGGTGCACCTCACGGAGAGCGTTACGCCGATGGGATGGGAGACGACGCAGCGGCGTTTAGACTGCGACGAGGTAATGGTCGTGGAGAGGACGTTCACGCCGAAACTGGAAGACGGCTCAGCCGGGACAAAAATAAGCTCCAAGGAGATGTTCAATCGGATGAAGGTGTTCAAGCCGTTCTAGTAGGAGAAGAGTGAAAGCCTTATGAAGATTATTTTGTCTTAAATTTCCAAAGTATTAAAACACCCATCCCAATTTTTTGCTAAATCAATCAATGATGCGCTACTCCGTCGGCAACGCCATCGCGCCGATATCCTGCGTCAAACCCGAGGATAAATGTCCTTTATCTTCGCCATCTGCGACGCCTTCCTCAATCGTAACCCCTTCTTTCTTCTTGGCGTGTTTCCGCAACAAGGGCGACACGGAAACCTCCGACGCGCCGGCTGCAATTTGCCGGAACACCTCCGAGGTCACTGCCCCCACGTCCACGTCAGCGCCGTGCTTCTGGATCTGCTCCAGCAGGTTGGTCAGCTGCGAGGCACTTAAACCAGAAGGTGCAGGCGATGCAGGCGCACCCTTCCCAGGTGTCGGAGTAGCGGCGACTTCTGCCGCGGCTGGCCGTAAAAACGGGTGTTTCAGAATGCCCTCGATGGTTATCCGCCGGTGCGGGTGCCTCGCTAAACACTTTTGAATCAAATCACCGAGGTGTGGGTTCGCAACCTGCGGAATTTGTATCTCGTGTTTCGGATCCGTAATCGCGTGCAGTTTCGGAATCATTCCGTTTATACGCGCGAACGGGGTCTGGCCGTACACCATCTGATACAGAATGCAGCCGAGGCTCCAGATGTCGGAAGCCCTGCCGACTTTCATCGGACCTCCAAGCGCAGAAGGCTGCCCGTTCAAAATCGCCTCCGGGCTCATGTAATTCACCGTCCCGACCTGGTGGTCTCGAACGATGTTCGTCGTGTCGCTTTTACTCGTGTCCTGCTTCGCGATCCCGAAATCAATCAGCTTCAGCGCACCTTCCACGAACAGAAAGTTCGCGGGCTTCAAGTCGCTGTGTACGATTTTCGATAAGTGAATCGTACCGACGGCTTCCACCATCTGTTCGAAGTATAACCGAAGGAAGTTGTCGTCAATCATCGCGCTTGATTTTTTTGTCTGCGATTCTCCATTCTTAGCTTCTCTAGCCCTTGCTTGTTTTTCGCGCTTCGACAAAAGTCGGGCTAAGTCAATCTCGCCGTACTCCAGCACGACGTATATGAGACCCTCGGCTTTGCACACCTCAGCGTCAATTAATTGAATGATGTTATCCCGGCCGCGCAACCCCTGAAGCAAACGGATTTCATCCATGAAACCGGCGACGGTTTCTTTTTCCCGGCCCGCGAGTTTTATTCGCTTCAGCGCATATGTCTTTCGTTTCGGGCACAGCACCTTGTACACCTTGCACGTCCCGCCCTGCCCCACGCACTCTAACTTTAAATACTTCACACCGCGCACCACCACCATCTCCGAGTTTTCGCGGATCTTGGGGCGCTTCTTCTTCTCCTCCGCCTTCTTAGCCGCCGCGTCCTCGGCGGCGGCGGCGGCGGAGGTCGCCGCGTGCGCCGCCGCGTGCGCCGCCGCGTGCGCGGCGGCGGAGGAGGAGGCGGGCGCCGTGGCGGCGTGATGACGACCGCCGCTCATCGCCGCTGGCGCGGAGAGCTGCCGCGACATCGTTGGGGGCACCGCAACCGTGGCGTCTTCTTCCATCAACGTGGGGGCGTACCGGTCTGTCGGGTTTCGAGCGACTTGCGAACGCCGCGGCTCACCCGTGTTGTCGCCGCAAATCTCCATGGTTATGTCGTCGTCCATGGCGGGGCGTGCAGACGGTTTGCTGACTGAAGGAACCTGAAGCGTCGCGTCATCTATACCAGACGGGAACGGCGGAGGCACGGAACCCGTGTGCGTGTACTCCACGCCACCTGCGCGCAGACGAGGGGTCGGCGCCGCGGCGGACGGAGGTACAGAGGTATTCTTAGCGTGTTCCACTTCAGAA
>TARA_B110000977_G_scaffold21140_1_pt1 | contig 31387 bp, 26 predicted proteins | sample TARA_B110000977 | Tara Oceans TARA_B110000977 (sample SAMEA4397798) | marine metagenome | biome: Polar Biome; feature: [SRF] surface water layer (ENVO:00010504); material: water (ENVO:00002006), including particulate matter (ENVO:01000060) such as... | depth 5 m | reverse complement strand
AAAGGAAACAGCTGTCCCTCCGCGCACACTCCGATTTGCCGCAACGCGGTCTGTTCCAGCTCGTTGGCGCATTGTAACACTTGTGACCAGTCGGATTCGGTTTCGGGCGACACGTCCACTGCGGTCGCGACCGGCGCGGTGGGTCTGCCGACCACAACCACGGGCTGGCCGTCCACTAGACCCAAGCAGTCCGCCAACGCCAGAGGCACTTCTAAACAGTCGTCAGCCCCGACCGCACCCGCCCACGCCGTGAATGTAGGGGTGGTGGGACGATGGGTGGTGCCATTTCTGGTACCGTGACTCCCTTTGTTCACGCGCGAGGAAACCGCCAGCGGTAGCGGTATCGTCGAGCGCGCATTGGTCAGCGCGGCGACGACGTGTTTCGGCAACGCCACGAAGCACGTCCGGTCGTTGACGCAGCGCACGATGAGCTCCACGCCGCCGCCGCCGCGAGTCTCGATCAAACCCGTAGCGATCTCCATGACGTCTGGATGACTAAATTCTAACCAATCTAAATCTAAACAGAAAAAGCTTTCACAAATTAAATTAGAACCTATACGGGACCTTCACAACTGGTGCTTGTTTCGGGTTCTTCTTGGGTTTAGGCCCGCGAACTTCAACCTCCGTATCGGGGGGGGGCTTCACGACGAGCATCTTCCCCCCTGATTGCGTCGCGCGTCGCGCCGCTTCTAGTTCGTTTTTCAAATTCACCTCGCGAGTCATCTCCCGGGAGGCTTCGAATTGCCCGGGTTTGCCCCCGCCAGTCTTGCTCTTGAACGCAAACTTGCCCTTCTTCTGAATCGCTTTCTTCCAGTTCGAGTTTACTCGTGGGGCTTTCTTGCCGCCGCCCTTCGCTGGCTTCTTGGCGCGGGACGAAAGAGCCTTCTGGGGCATGGTATCAAGGAGGCGCTTCCGGCGCTGATATAACTACTTTTGGAGCCGGAATCGACGAAAGAATTCGTAAGGGTCGGTCGTGCGGGCGGCGATGAGCTTGTCTCGTACGGCCGTGAGGGTTCGGAGGTGAAGCGCGGTGGGCGGAAGACTGAGGAGGTGAATGACCTCGGAGGAGCGCGGAGGGTTGTGTCGCAGTGTGTAGGAGACGGGGAGGTAACTTGGAGAGGCGGCGGCAATTAACTAAACTTTCCAACAAGCGCAAAAGTAGTGACCAACTTCGCTCTCTCAATTTGGCCAACTCTTGCAGGTACGTCTCTCGGGTGGACGCTCGTACCGTCCCCGCTTCCTTCATCGTTGCGTCGTTGGCGTAGGTTTCGTAGTCCGCCTCTATCTTCTTCCGGAGAGCCGAGGCTTTTTTAGCATCGGAGACCGCGTGTTTGTCGGCTCTGTTGTGGACTTCAGGGTCCAGAGAAGTGAAATCAACGAGGAGAACAGGTTGTTTGTCCTGCTCAGCCTTTTTTTCCAGCTCCAATCGCTTCACCTCAGCAGCCTCTGCCTCAAGTGCCTTCTCTCGTTCCTTCGCCTTTTCAAGTGCGTTCTCTCGTTCCCTCGCCTCTCTCTCCGCCGCCTCCAACGCCGCGGTGTCTACCCGGACGAAAGTCCCTTCCTGGATGTCCGCCGTCTCCCAGTCGTCATCGGACTCGCTCATCGGAAACTGAATGTAAAAACTTAGGCACCCGAACTTTTATGAGATTTGAAAAACTGTGCGACTCAGATCCGCCCGCACCGTGCGATGAGCGGCACGGATCGCACGGTGATGCCCTCGGGGCACTTGCTTGACATCGTGGACGACGAGTGGCGCGCGGATACCCTTCCCGAAGACGGTAAGTCGCATCTACCATTGTACTGCCGACACTCATCCAACACACTCGCTGTTCGTAAATGTCCCCTCCAGCACTCTTCACTCCTCGCTCACCTCCTCCCTCTGTCCCCACCCTCTTCTGAAAATAAACAGACATCCAGCTCCCCTCCGGCGTCGCCCCCCCCGCGGATGACACCGAGGAGCCCACGAACACGGACCCGAACGCCCCCGAGAAGTGGAACGAGCTCGGGCTCCAAAACATAGGCAGGTAGAGACGATTAGGTTTAGAGATAAAGGTGGTCAGAAGGTCCACAATGAGTAAAGCAGTACTCTGAATGCCATCGCAGATAGAAGGATGTGATGTATCATAGAGGATGCCATGTATCATAAAAACCTACATCCAACCCGTACCGTCTCTCATTCTCTCCCAAGTTTAAAAACTTACTTGCAAGCGGTGAGCAGCGAGTTGACGACGTGAATGCACAGCCTCAAGTCGTTCTTCACCGGCGCTGGCGTTTCCGGCGCGGTGGCGCATTCATGAAGCCCGCCGAACACGGCTTCCAAAATGGGACGCATGTGCTGCGCCAGTGCTGCATCGCTCGGGTCGATCGCAAGCGCCGCATCCCTGATCCAGTTGATTTTCAAATTGGGCTCGTCGCTCAAGTCAGACGAAAGCTGCTGCGCCATGGATAACAGCACGCCTTGGCTCAATCCCACGGGGGAGGCTCCGAAAATCGCGGCTCGTTGCGATTCAGCCCTGCCGCACACCCACGCCACCATCTCCACGGATGACAAACCGAGCGCTTTGGTGAACGCGCCTTCCATGTCACCATTTCCAACAAGTTTCTCAAGCACCACGGTCGGGTCCATTTGCGACTCGAGCTCGGCGAGGGACGAGGGGGCGGCGCTGACGCCGCCGGGAGCGCCTTCGCCCGACATCAACAGCTCCGCCGCGGTTCTCACTTCATCGCTCGCCGCCCGCAGCGAGTGCACCAGCGGCCCAACCTCCGCCGCGACCGCGTTCTCTTTCTGCGTGTACAGCTCAGTGGCGAGCTCGTCCATCCCGCGCTCGAACACGGATTTCACCTGGTTGAACATCTCGGTAGTGGCGGCTTCAAACTTGGGCACCACCGTCGCGGTCATCGCCTTGGTGAGCGCTGCGGGGAGCGCCTTTGCAATCGCGGCGTCGTCGCTGCCGCCGCCCTTGGCCTTGCCCAGCGCCTCCGCGATCGCAGGTGCGGTGTTCTTCAGTTCCTTCTTTAGGATCTTCTCGATCTGCACGGGGAGGTCGCGTGTGATCGCCGCGGATACCGCGGTGAGGAGCTGCTTTTGGCGTTCGCGCTCCGCCGCCTCACGCGCCGCGCGCTCCTCGCGCACCTCAGCTTGCTGCGCCGCAACGAAACCGGCGATGTCGTTGTAAATCTGCTCGCGCAAACCGCCAAGAAGAGCCTCGAGGTGACCAGGGAGAGGGCCGTGGGGTGGGGGGGCGTGAGGAGGCGGGCCGTGAGGAGGAGGGCCGTGGGGAGGTGGGCCATGACCAGGGGGGGCGCGCATGTGCGGAGGCGGCGCCTGGGGAGGCGGGGGCGCTCTGGCTTTGGGCGCGGGCTTCGCCCTAGGTACGGGTTCCTCCTTGGGTTTGTCTGCGGTAGGTTTCACATCCGACGCGCCAGCGGCCATGCTCATCAGCTCACCAGGAGTCAGGAGCTTTGAGGCGGAATCCTGCTTCGCCACCTTGGGTGTGGTCGCCGTGGGCGTGGCGGGCGCCGCCACGGGCTCGGCGACCTCGTCCTCTGACTCTGAGTCGGACTCGGACTCGCTCTCCTCCGCTCTTTCCATGGCAACCGCTTCGTCCCCGACACAAGTTGAGGGGCGACACCTGTCCACGGCGAGGGCGTACTGCTGGATCGCCTGCGTCTGCATGCAGTACAGCTGCAGGGTACCACCGCCACCACTAACCGGTTCGTCCGGTTCACCGTCCTCACGCAGCGCTGTGAACGAAAGCACGGGCATGGTTGTTGAGAACTCAGAGATGTAGTCGAACCCTTGCTTCGCGTCCTCGGCGAAGTGCACGGCGTACACGGCTTGCTTCTTCAAGTTCGAGAGCAACACCAGCCGGGCGCCAGGCACGGCGCTCGCCGCGAAGTTGTACACCTCGCCGCTCGGCGCGAAACTCACGGTCTGGACGTGCTCCGGCGAGGACGTCATGTCGTCCCCCCCCGCAGCGGGGAGGGACAACATCGCCAGTGCCTTGTTGTTCTCGCCGCCGATAACTAACGCGTCATCCGATGCGAAGAACACCGAGGCGAGCGGTTCGTCGGGCGCGTCGTCGAAGGGCGAGAAGGTTGAATCTTGCGAAAAGGAATCGCCGGCGGGGGACCACACCCTGCACGACCCGTCCACGTGCGCCACCGCGAGCCTTCCGCCAACCCCAGGCGCGACCGCCAGGTCAACCACCACGGGCTTGCCCGCCATCGAGGAAACCACGGTGACGCTGTCGGGGGCGTCGGCGCCAGATGAGAGATCTAGTGAGATGACCTTCGCCGAAGGAGCTTTCACATCCACGTCCACGGTAAACACCCCGTCACCATAGCTCGCGATGATTTTCGACTTCGTGAGCCACCGGACTCTGGGGGTCACAGGCACGCCAGCAGGGTGCTCAGTCGTGACGGTGACCTGCAGCAGCGACTTCTCTTCAATCTCACCGGCGTCGCCAGAGGGAGTGACGATCTTCTTCACAAACAAGTTTCCATCAATTCCGAATGACGCTAACACGTCCGATTTCTCGGATGGCGAGAACCTCATGTCCACGATTTGTTGCATGTGTCCCCTGAGCAGTGCTCTCTTCGCGGTCTCCTTGTGCAACACGCGGATCTGCCCCGCCCTCAAGCCGTAGCAGATGTACCGCCCGTTCACCGCGATTTGCGAAAATTGATGCTCAGCGTATTCAGTCACGTACATCGTGATGGGGAGCACCTCGAGTTGGGGTTGGTCCTCGCCCGCGACGCGGGTGGAGATGTCGTAACTCGCATTGACGCCGAGCTCTAAAGCGCGGCCCTTGGGGGAGAGAGAAGCGCCTGTTTTGGGTGAAGGGAGGGGCGATCGGGTCAGACGACGATTCATCAGATTAGAATGACTGTGCAAAAAGCCCTCTTTCGGGATTGCAAGGGTGATCGGGTGTCCGAGTTGAGGTGGGGAGACTAAATGCCCGTACGCACCTGCGCCTGATGCGCCCGAAGCGGCGGCAGCCTGCAAAGCGCGGGCCGCGGCTGAGTCCGACGTATTCGCCATCGCTAACGGCGTTAGATGCCGCGCGCGATCGTTGTGATCGCGAGAATGGCAAATCGCGCTCTTTCTTTGCCTTACGCAGCGCGTCGCAGTATTTATTCGACTTTGAGATTTGGATTTGATTTGGCTCGCCACCAACTCCCATCGACGTCACTCCTCGCGCGCTTTGGCGCGTGTGAGGGATCACGACGCGGCGGGAAGTGAGACAGACGCGCAGCGGCGCTACTCGTTTCCGGTAACCCACCATGGCGTCCTCCACGCTCCCTCCCGACGCGGTGGAGCAGGTGCGTTTGATGAAATCGTTGGAACGCGATATACTGGCGGATGCCGACCGCGCGGCGAGTGGCGTTGACGGCTTAGAGGTCGGTGTTTCCGGCGCGCACTCAAAGGACCCTGCCGCATGCGGCAGAGCAGGCCTAGCGCATCTTAACCGCGAGCTCCGCGAGCTGGAATCCCTCGCGGAGGAACAAGTTCGCCCCGACGACAAATCTGGATGCTTAGATGCGCTGGCGGAGCGCGTCGCGGCGCGCGACGCGATTGCGCAAATGTTAAGAGAGCTGGCGTTGAAAACGGCTCAGCAGTCACGACGAAGCGACAGGAGCGCACGCGCGGAGTTGCTGGGGGAGGATTCCAAAAGAGGGAGTGGAGACGAGAACGGCGACGGCGATGAAATAAATAAAACCAAACCTCCGTCGTCGGAAACCACCGCGCTGGCCATGGCGCAAAGCTCCACCGAGTCCCTTCGACGGAGCAGAGCTATGATGAGTGAGGAGCTCAAGAAAGGCAAATGGACGCTGGCGCAGATGGAAGAATCCAGAGACTCGATGCGGAAAACGCAGGACGAGTACACCGGCGAGCAGCGCGCTCAATTAAGCGGCGGTGGCAAGATGTTAAATCAGCTGGAGCGCCAAGCGGTTTGGGAGCGGTACACGCTGTGGGTTGGTTTTTCTTGTTTCATGCTCGCCGCAGCGCATGTCGTTTTGAAAAGGACGCCACTGCTAGTCAGGTTCCACCCGCTGTGGTGGATACGGCACGCCCATGTGCGGAAGGAAAAGGAAGCGGCGAAAGCGGCGGCTATGGTGAAGGCGGCGAAAATAGCGAGCGCGACGCCGACACTGAATACCCACCGCGCCCCCACGCCGCTGGCGACCGCGGTCGCGGCGAACTTAGTTGGCGACAAGGTCGTGATGGACGCAATACACGCGGCGACGTACTTGTACGAAATGAAGGAGGGAATGCCGGAGGAAGTACAGGAGGAAATACCGGGTTTAGAAGTGGAAACAGGAGACTACGCCCAAGAGCATCTTCACGACACGCAAGAGTTGTGACGGTATCTAGATAAGACTTTTAATAGTGTATAGTGATAGTGAAGATAAGAGAAAGTGATCTCTATGCGCACTTAGTCACAAACCTGTTCCCTATTTCGGCGGCGTTCCCCGTTGTCGCGTTCGCGGTTTGTTCATCTCGCGTACTTTTTCAAACTGCTTTTTGGATTCATTCGGATCGATAGTCTCCGACGTCGCGAACGGGTGGTTTTTAGGAAGAGTGGTTGATTTCAGTGACTTGGACGCATCCGCATCCTCGTTCAGCATGCTCTGTCGTCGTCGCTCCCTCGCCGCGCTTATCTGTTGATCCGTCAGCTCGGGCATTTGAACCGTCCGGACGCTCTTCATCATCCCTGCGTAAAACTTCGCCTCATCCACATCCCTGTTTTCATCCAACGCGCCCCGTTCCTCCAGTGAAGTTAAACTGCCTTTGTTTTTGTTCCGGAGGATGGCTCGGAAGAGGGCTAGTGATAGGAACAGTCCACCCCCAGCCGCAACAGGCATCGGCACCGGTAAACTCGAGCTCGTCTCCACGCCTACGCCGGTTTTTTTGTTTATGTTTTTGGTTTTTTCGACGCGCTTCGCATCCTTACTCGTGTCCTTGGACCCGGCTGCAAACACGGCGACGCGGGTTTGACGGGGTTTTGACCGAACACATGGCGTGCGCCTCACGCCGAGCGCGCCGAACGGGGCGAGACTCGAGCTCGACATCGCTGCGTGCTGTCGATTTGTGACGATCGTTTCGTCCCCCTGTGAGAAATAAAAAGCACTTGAAAAAATTAAGAATCCACTTCACTTTTCGAAATATTGCTAACCCTCTCCCTATATCCTCCCAAAGAAGCACGTCCCCCACGAGGGCGCCGGGACGTCCGTTTCCGCACTTGTCGCTCCTGTACTCCCCAATTCACTCCGCAAAAACTCCCTCTGCGTCTTCTGGTAGTAGTACCGGAAGGTTAAGCATTTCGCGATGCCTTTCAGGCCGGCGAGATGCACTATAAAATCATTCGGCTTGTACCACGCCGGGTAGCTATTGAACACACAGCTGTTGACGACTTTCGTCCTGGCGCGTATAGTGTTGGCTTGGAGATACGCAGGCTGTTTCACGGAAGCTCGCCATACTTTACTCTGATACAGGTAGTGCATGGCTCTCTGTTCGTAGTGGAACAAAACAAACGTCGAAGGATTCACGAGCTGACTCTGCGCCCACATTTCATCGAGAAACCACAGGCTCCACGGCGTGTTCCTGATCAACCACACCCCGCAGTTTAAACCGTTCCGGTCCGCCGCTAAAATCTGGTCGTACCCGTAGTCCACGATGTCCTCGAGATTTATGTGGAAGTTTGTGACTAGGGTGTCCGCGTCGACGTAGAACAAATAGTCGTAGTAGGGTAGGTATTTACGCATGGCTAACAGTTTGCTCCAAGATGTCGGCCTTGTCTCATCAATAATGTCGCCGTCCACGATGACGTCGTACCCGTGTCGATCCGCGTATTGTTGTTTGTTTGCTACACTAGCAGCGCAGATCGCGTCAACGTTGTGGTCGCATAGACTTATGATTCCTATTTTCGCGGCTCTTCCTGTTGGTATTTCGCCAGGAAGGTCGGTCAAATCCGCGGCGGGCAAACCAATTATCGGATCGTCGTCCGCCAGGTCGCTCGGCGCCGGTGTACTAGGCAAACACTTCTCTGGTCTATCAATACTGAATAAAAGTCCTCTTATGAACACCTTGTGCACACCAGTAACCACGTGGTGGATCGCGGGGGCGAACACCCACAGGGTCATTAACACCGCGAGCAAAGCCAACACGGGGTACTGGTACCGTTTTTTTCGTCGCCTCGCTTTGCCCGAACCGCTAAGCGTCCCTCGGGGGGAGAGCTTGTTCCTGCCGAAGGAACCTTGGCCCGTGGGTCGTCCCCCCGGGCTTTGGGGGACACCCCCGAACGCACCCGCGCCCCCGCTGTTGAAACTGTGCCTCGGCTGCGCCGTGCGCATCGCAAGAGCGGTGCTGTCCGCGTGGTGCAAGTCCGCCTTCACGGGATGACGCACGTGCATGACGGCCCACTCTTTTTTTATCAGTTCCGACTGCTACCCCTGCTGTATCTATCCCACCTAACCCCGTGGGTCCCTGACCGCACGCACCCACACGTACCCTCGCACCGACCTTTCACACCCGCAAGTATGTCTCTCCGCAACCCGACCACCCGCGGGGGACTCCGTCGCGCTCTCCACTATGGGGCCTGATCAAACGAGTAACTTTCAACGCGGTGCAGTCGTCGGCAAATTTTTGAACCCGAATGTTTGGTTGGGTTTGACTTCGTGGCTCTGCACGATCCTCGGGTGCGCAGTGACTTGTTAGTCTCACGCGAAGTCAAGCCCCTCTCGCGACCCATCATCATGGCAAACAGAATCCCCATCCAGTGTCCTTTCATCAATGTTTTTCGCGCGAGCAGATCTAATCTCATTGGTGGGCACGCATCGTCGTGGTGGTGTCCTTGACAGACTCGGGTGTGACGAGCGCTCCACCAAATAAACACGAGCTCGGTGCCACGCGGCGTGCTAGCAGTACCACCGCGTCCGTGCCATGAGTGGCGTCGGCCCCCTCGACGACGGGTTCCCGCAGAAACAAAATGTGAAGACGACGGATTCGTTTCACGCCTCCGCGGGCGCCCGGCTGGTGTCGTCCTCTCAACACGATAACCCGTTCACACAGGCGCACGGCGAGGAAGAGGTAAGGGGCATCGCACGTGATTCTGGGTAAACAAAGATCCCATCGCGACACGCGTTCGACACACGCGACCGAATCTCGGACGTCGCTTCCGTTCGAAGAAACGATTTTATCATCGTCGTGAACGCAGAAAAAAAGAGTGCACTCCACTTCAACTAACAAGACTTTCCTAAACCGTTTCCAAACACAGCACCCCCTTCGCGCGGACCCGGAAATCACGCCCGCTATGCGCGAAGTGCGTTTGTCCGACGACATCTCTCCGACGCCGCGGGTGGCTCCACAAACGGAGAACGCAACCGACCGGAATGACGCGGCGCAGACGTCTCCGACGTTCGCCCCAGAGGCATTTGCTCAAAACCCGCAGCCCGTTCACACAACAGATAAGCAAAGCGGTAAAGTACCCGTCGCCGCTCCTCCCCCTGCTGCTGCGCCTTCGATGACCGCTAGCGCGGTGGGCGCATCGTACGGCGATTTGCTCGCGCCGCCGCCGTCGTACGCGGACTCGATGATGTACAGCCGGCCGCCCGCCGGGTTCGACGTGCCGCAGGGGCAGGGGCAGGGCAGTCACCAACCCGTCTGCACGTCTGCTGGGTACGTAGACCACAGAAACACATGGCCCGGTATGACCCACACGGATATGATGAACACCGTGGCGCTTGATGGAGGAATCGGAGGTCCTGGGGCACAGTACGGCGCTGGCGGCTTTACGCAAAACGAAATCACGCGTGACGCGAGTTCAACCGACGGAAACACAGCGAGACTTGGAGGAAGCAATTCAACCTCAAGCCTGCAAATCACCATAACGGACCCGCAGATGAGCTCCACGACGGGTTCTCCGTTCGGCAAGAAGGTGGTGACGTACAAAGTCCGGTGCGTGACTTCCGACCAAAATTACCCGTCAAAGGATTTCATAACCTGGCGCCGGTTTCGGGATTTCGTGTCCCTGGCTGATTTACTGCAAGTGTCGCACAAGGGTTATTTCATTCCCCCGAGGCCTGAGAAGAAGCCACTGAGCACATCGTCAGATGACGCGTTCGTGCGTGACCGCGTCACTCAACTCGGAAACTACCTCGACCGCCTCGCGTCGCACCCGACGATTCGAAACTCGAATGAGCTGAAGGTGTTCCTCACGTCGCAGGACTTGGAGCGGGACCCAGAGTGGGCGAAGTTCGGAGTGAAGGAAGGGGCTATGGGTGGTCCTGGTATGATTAATCAGTCACAGATCAATCAGCCATACAATCAGCCATACATGTCCCAACAAGTCCCCCAAACCGGGTACGCGAATACGCAGCCTAACATGGACTCGTCTGCGATGAGCTCCACGGCGGCGGGCGGCGCGTACGGCGCTTCGCCATACGCGGGGCTGCACAACCCCAACACGTTCCAGTCTCCAAGCGCCCAAACGTCACCCACAAGCGGCGTCGGAAAGTTCTTCAAGAGCCTCGCGACTAGTACCGCGAGCGTCGCGGCGGGCATCGCGGGCGCGGGCAAGAACCTAGTCACAGAGGACGACCGGGCATACATGGAGGAGCGCGACCGGGTGTTTAGGCTTGAACAGGAGTTGGCCATTGCCAGTCTGAAAGCCGGCAGGTGTTTGGAAACCAACGAGAAGTTCTCTGATGCGCTTGGAGAACTAGGGCTGGAGTGCGTGAAGCTCGCGAAGCTTGAGGACACGGATTCCGTACAAAGAGGTGAGGGGAGCTACAGCGCCGTGTCTGTGGACGGCAGGGACACGGCGTCTCGGGCTCGTAAAATGGGAAACGCCGCGGTGCGGGTTTCACGGCTCACGCGGGCCGCCGTCGGGCAGCTCAGCAAATCGTTGCATCCCCTGCACGAGTATTTAGGGATGATGCCTGCGGTCAGGAGAGCGGTGGCGGACCGCTCCGACGCTTTGTTCACCCTACAGCAACGCACGTCTGACTTGGAATCCAAAAAGCAACGCTTAGCGAGGCTCGAGACTGACATCACTAAGATGCTGAAGGTTGACTTGCTGAAACGCGAGACGCACGAAGCCCGGGTTGCGGTCGACTTAGCAAAAGCGGAGTACGAAAAGGTCAAGAAGAGGCACGCTGAAGAGTTTGTACGGCTGGAGCGCAGCCGAAGCGGGTCGTTCAAAAAGATGTGGCTCAACTTTGCGAAGACGCAAGTCGCGCACGCCGAGCGCGCGCTGCAAGTCTGGCGCGCCGTCGCGGAGGACCTGGGGGCGTCGCCCGAGGAGTGGAAGGCGAGCGCCGAGGGCATAAACGAGGAACGTGTCAACGAGGGAGGCATCAACTCGCCCTCAGAACGCTCATCGTGAGAACAGTGTAAATCAAGTGTAATCAAAGAGTGAATCAATGTACCTAATAAAATCGTTATCCTTCTCTATAAAAACTTCTAGCCTCCCGGGTAGTCGGGGTACAACTTGTAGTGCGGCGAGCCCGGTGTGAAGTTTAGGTCGATCGATTCCCGCTTCGGGGACTCCGGGGCCGTGGGGTGTTGGGTGTGTACGGGCGGTTTCGAAGAGTGAGGAGTTTTTTCATCTATCAAATCAGAGAAAAGCGCGCCGCGAACCACGCTGCCTGAACTTTGCACACGTCGCACCTCCACTGGCTGGTTTGTTTTCTCGACCGTTATCGTATCCGTTGTCTCCACTGTTTTGTCATCCTTGGTTAATGACTCAGGATGTGTGTCATCACCTGTGCTACCTGTCTCACTCCTCCTGCTTTCCTTCTCTTTCACCCCCTTATCTTCTTTTTTCTTTTCGAACAGCACGCGCGTTCCCGGGTTGCGCCACGGGTTGGGAGGTTCTTTTTCGTCAAAGTTTTTGAAAACATGCGGCGAGTTCTGTTTGCTTCCATTGCGACTCCCCCTTTTGCCTTCCCCCACGTCTTTCGGCAGCGTGTCCAGCATCCTAGCGCCGAACCAGTGCAGAGCGACGCCGAACGCGAGTTTGAACACAGTTAACAATGCGAACGCCAGAACGAACCACGCTACGTCGGTCAAAACCGTGGGAGGTAAGGACGTTTGCCAAAGAGTTTGCGAAGCTCCAAACCAAACCGATTTGGGTGCCACCAAGGATCCTACACTGCCCATTTCGTCACCTTCCAGCCCAGAACTATCCACACCACTAATGCCATTTGTCACGTCAAGGAACACGTCAAATCCCAATTTATTAACCAAGAACGAAGCGTATAGTAACCCGCGATTCAGTAGCCACGAAAAACTCGAGGTGACGAACTCCAAAGAATAACTTCCACTATTGGAGCGACCAGACACAAGCGTTTTGTACAACCCAGGCAGGGCTTTCAATAAAACAGCAGCAGGCGCGAGCGGCACGAACCCCACTACCCGGTGCAGCTTGTAAGATTGCGGCAGCTTGACGTGTTCCCTGCACAGCTGTCTGAAGAACCCTCTGTATACTCTAGGCCTTAACCCGTTAAACTTTGAAATAAACGCGTGTTTGAACACGTCAACAAAAACTTCGCTGAAAAGAACCATCGCGGAATCTTTCAGTAATTTGGAGTCTAATCCCAGTGCCAGGGATCCAGACGCAGTGACCCTTTGCGCCGCGACGAACAGCAGTTCAACAGATAGATGCACTCGCTCCACGATGTCCATCCGCGCCGCGGTGAACACCTTGGCGTCATCCATCTTCTTAAACACATGCCCTTTGATTTCGCCGAAGTTGTTACTGATTAATACTAACAGCATGGCGTTGGTGTGGCTGTTTATTGCGACGCTTAACGTCACCGCGTGCGTTAATAGGATTAGAGTGTGTGCGGTAGTAGTTGCTGTAGCCAGCGCTAAATCGAACAGCAGCTGAACCCAGGTACCGAGTTTGAATCCTTGAGTCGCAGACCCAGAAGAACCGACGGCTAAACTGGCGCTGTGCGAAAGCGCGTCCAGCACGTGGCAATTAAACGCACTGCACAACTTATCAAAGCACTCCAACACGGAACACGCTAAATAAAGCTTTATAACTTCTTGCCCCCTGATGTAGTGGTACAAAACGGACACGTCCACCTTACCCGCGGTGACTGAAGCGCCGAGTAGGATGAACAGCCACAACGAGTCGCTTAAGAATTCGCGCGCGTGCGTGTTTGGGATTTTGGACGATTGCGATCGAGATGTCAATCTCTTCCCCCTTCCCACGAGTCGCTCCCACGGCCCCGACACCAGCCGCACGGTTTGGCACACGACGCGTATGGGTAAACTAGTCACCGCCCCGAGCACCGCGTCCGCGCACAACGCGCCTCCGTACAGGTTCAGGCGCTCGAACTCCACGGGTATGTACCAGATTATGTCAAACACGCGTTCCCGTGCCACCGCCATGTCGGGGTCGTGCGTGCCGAGCGCGCCATTGCTTAGCCCGAGTTCGGACTGGACGTACTCCCAGACTGGGAGACGACGGGAAGGGGTTTTCAAGGAAGAGTCCCTGCTCGTGGATGGGGCTGAGCTGATGCGCTGATGCCCAGACTCGCCGCTCACCCCAGCCCCCGATACCTCCGCGTCCGCTTCACACGCGGCAGATTCCACGGTGGTGGTTTCCACGGGAGGCGACGTGCGGACGGGGGTGAGGTGCGGCATCGCACGCATAGACGTGTCCTTCGCCACACCCACGGTGCCAACCACGTTCACCGCGGCGTGCGTGACCACGTCATCAGGGGTCGCCGGCATCACCCTCCCCGAGGCTCGGCCAATTCTAATTTCTTTGGAAGGTGGAAGCTGGAAGGTGCCCAACTCTCGCCATCACCCTGTTAGCGAACGCAGGCCCTATTAGCGAACAGTTTTCATGTGACGTCTTTTTTTTACTCCTTGTATTTTTTGGGTCAATGAATCGATCAAACTCGAGCATGGAGTCACTCATTTCACTTTCACGCCTTTGCCCAAATCGGCCATTTTGCAGTCCCAGATTCGTCCGACCATCTGCTTGATCCAAACTCGCGCGCGAGCAAAAAGCGTGCTTTTGCCAACTTCCCGTCATAGCGTGCGCACGGGTCGGCCTGCGACCAAAGTCGGGTGGAGGAGGACCTGGCACATCGGTGAAATGTTCGGGGCTCGTAAGCCCGAGACGGGTGGAACGGGGGGTGACCAGCTGTCATCGTCGCCGTCGTGGAGGTACGCGCTTTTCGGAGACGACTCGGCTTCTGCCGGCGCCGCTTTACAGCCGCCGATTTTACTCGCCGCGGCGAGGAGGACCTACACGCCTATGTGTACCTCCGTTGATGCACATATCGTCGATCTCGTTTGCGTTGCGACTGAGTGGTGGTGTGCATGTTACGGTACTCTCATTATATCTCACCCCAACCGCTCGCCAAGCACACACACCCACGTTCCCGTTGCTGACCGCCGCCCGCACTTTTTCCAATCACTTTCCGCGTCTCCAAACACAGCACTGATTACATCTCGCGGCTGTTGCACGAGGACGAGCACCCGCGTTCCGCATCCGCAGCACCGCTAGGGCACAATGACTCTGAGTTCCACAGATCGATGAGCGCGGTGGATTTGGTAAGGAACTTGATACAATAAAACGAACACACGCGGTTTCCGACCATCATCGATGTTCGGCTTCGAAGTCGGACGACGATGGTGAAGACGAAAAAGTTTTTCCACGATGATGACGCCTGCGGGTGTCTGTCCTTCACATGTATATCTATTAGTCTATTAATACCCCCATATCACCCGCTAACCTCCCCTTCCTCCTCTTTAAACATATGACAGAACGGCGCGTCGTCTGTGTTCGGCGGCGGTTTGTTCACGCGTGACGACGGTTTGATTCGCGGCCGCGGAAACGGAACCGCGCACGGCGGAGGGCTGGCGCACCCGCAGGCGCACAGTTCGAGCAGCGGGAACATCGCGGGGTTGTACGGAGGCAACGGTAACGGTGTTGGAGAGGATGTGAATCGTCAAGGTGGCGATACTGATATGCTCACAGCAGCGTTCGGTGCCATAGGCGTGACGGACCACCCTTCCCGCTCGGCGACGGCGCCGTTGCTTCCGTTTGAAAACGGTGGGTTCGGGGGGCACACCGGGAAATTATCTGACAATGGTTCGCGAGATAATCAGAGCGGGCAAGGTGGTCATGTCGGTGCGAACGCGCGCAACCCTGCACAAGGGTACGGCGGTGATTCCGGGCACAGCGGCGGCGCATACGTGCAGCAGCAGCAGCAGCAGGCGCAGATGCTCCAACAGATGCAGCAGCAACAACAGATGGGTTCGATGGGGGGCGCGGGTATGGGGGGTTTCGACGCTGGGGCGATGGGTATGGGTATCAACGGCAACACCGTGTTAGCCGCGGCGATGGCGCAGAACGGGGGCATGCCCGGTTTCGGGGCGATGGACCAACTGGGGGGGATGCCCGGCATGGGAAACGCGTCTGTGAATCAAACGCAAAACGGGAACCAGCACGAGATGGCGGAGGTGTACCAAGCCGCGTACGCCGCGGCGTTCTACGCGCAGCAGCAGCAGCTCCAGCAGCTGTTGAGGTTGCAGGCGCAGGCGGCGCAGCGGGGGGGCGCGCAGGTGGGCTTGGACCAAGCCGCGCTTGCCGCGGCGGCGGCCGGTTTGCTCGGGCAAAACGGCATGGGCGCAATGGGCGGTATGCCCGCCGGCAGGGGCGGCGGGTACGGCAACCTCAACGGGGCGTTCGGGGGCGCGTCGAACGGCTATGTCACGAACAAGGGTTACGTTGGGTATGCACAGAACGGGTACGGCAACGGGGGACGGGACGACGGCCGCGCGAGGGGCGGCAAGGGTCCGCGAGGCAGAGGCGGTGGGATGAACGGCCGCGGGCGGGACGATGGCAACGGCAGAGGGTACGACAGCGGTGGGGGGCAAAACGGCATGCACAGAGTTCATTCTTCAAGCGGCATGAACGGTATGAACGGTAACTTAAACGTCATGTCCTCGGTTGACTCAGCAGCGGAGGTTGCGGAGATGGACGCGCGGTTCGGGTCGGTGGGCGAGTGCCTTGGGCAAATCGCGACGCTCGCCAGGGACCAGCACGGGTGTCGGTTCCTTCAGCGAAAATTCGACGAAGACGGCGTCGAGGCCGTCGATTCCTGCTTCCCCGAGATTCTCGATGAAGTCGTTGACCTGATGATGGACCCGTTCGGGAACTACCTCGTGCAGAAGCTGTTGGAGTGCTGCGTTGACGAGCAGCGGGTTAAAATCCTGAAAGCCGTCGCCAAGACGGACGAGGACGACTTGAGGGACGAGAAATCGAGTGATTGGTCTGAAAAAGACGAACAGGACGACGGTTCCGACGCCAAGCCCTCTATAACCCTTCCATACGACAATAACTCCGGCACGAGCCTCCAAATCATGCCCCACTTGGTCTCCGTTGCGCTGAACACGCACGGCACGCGGGCGGTTCAGAAGCTCGTGGAGACGCTCAAGACGCCGACGCAGATTGACATCTGCACCAAAGCACTGCAACCTGGTGTGGTGACGTTGATCAAAGACCTGAACGGCAACCACGTTATCCAAAGATGCCTCCAACGCCTATCCGCGTCGGAAAATCAGTTTGTGTACGACGCAGCTCGGTTGAACTGCGTGGAAATCGCCACGCACAGGCACGGGTGTTGCGTGTTGCAGCGGTGCGTGGACCACGCAGACGACGAACAAAGGAAGGCGCTGGTTGAGGCCATCGCCGCGGCGAGTCTAATCTTAAGCCAAGACCCGTTCGGCAACTATGTGGTGCAGTACGTCCTGGACCTCGGGTTTCCCTGGTGCAACGCGCGTGTCATGAGCCGTTTAACAGGCACGTACGCCGAGCTCAGTACGCAAAAGTTTTCCTCAAACGTCGTGGAAAAGTGCTTGAAGCGCAGCGCGGATTGCGCGGAGCTCGAGCAGAACCGGGATGCGGTGGTCCGTGAAATCATGAACTCGCCGTTACTCGACCGATTGTTAATGGACCCGTACGGGAACTACGTCGTGCAATCCTCACTATCTGTCACGCACGGCGCGTTGCGAAACGAACTCGTCGAGCGCATCAAACCGCACCTCCCGCTGATAAAAAACTCACCCTTTGGTAAGCGGATTTTGAGGTTGCTGCTGGAACACAAGAAGTAACAAGTATGGGGAAGTCTATCACTACTTTATACCCTTATGGGCATTTAACTGCTCGTATATATCAAATTGAAAAGAAGGAAAAGGCTTTCCGCGCTTCGTCAGCGCTGTTAAATTATTAATTTTTTGCCGACGACGCGGGGTTGCGTTTTTTTCGCTACAAATATTCAAGGATGTATCGCGGACGATACATCCGTGCACTGTATGAACTACAGTACTACTGTATGAAAATGTTTGACTGTACATCAGCCGTAGACTAGGTTACTAGTTTGGTTATACCATCAAACGCTCTAAGCTTATTATCATGTCGTATATTCTTACAAGCTTTAGTATTACTCCTGTACCAAGAAGGTAAGCTGTAAACTGGTCATCATCAGTCCCAACACCCAAAAATTGACGAGTTAAGGTTAAGGTCAGCACGCGCTACGACGTACTGACCGATCTAGCCGACTTCGGCGGCCGAGATCCAATCAGGGTCACTGTCCGTGCACTCGGTGGGTTCAGGTCCAGGACGTTAATCATGTCCCCGGCGGACGAGCAGACGACGTTGTTGAGGCCGGGTGATGGTGCCACCACCAGCGCGTCTCGACGTTGGGCCTCCCCCTCGGTGTTTACGGGCGTGGCGACGATCGCCACGGTTTTAGTGATTGTGCACGGTGCGAGGCAGGTGTGGACCGCGCCGCAGTCGGTGGGCGGAGATGAGATCCGACATCCTCCCACATCGCAGCCCCCCGCGACGCTCGCGGCGAAGGATTTCCAGCCGTTGATGCGCATGCGCATGTGGGGTGACACGAACCAGGCGAATCAAGACAACTGCGTGGTGGGACAGTTGTCACAGACGTGCGAGGTGACCCCTGCAGACGAGGAGTTCTGCGTGTATGTCAACACGAACGACTTCTACTACCGGTTTTCGGACGGTCTGGGGGCCAGCAGGGATACGTACTTCTTCAACAGAGTGGCGACGGATCCAAAGTACCAAGGCTCGATGTTGCAACGTTTGTTCAGCGACCAGTTCGACCCGGAGTTCAGCGGGAGCGACCCGGCGCGACGAATAGACATTCTGCAGCGCTTGATCAAACAAACGCAGTGCGAAGTGTTCGGCGACGACACGTTGTTAATTCACATTCGGTCTGGGGACTCGGGGTGGACGGACAAGGCGGTGTTGGGCCACGGCAACGGGAAACGAAAGACGACCGACGGCTCGCTGGGAATGATTGACGCGAACGCCATTGCTGGGATTTTTTCATACTTGGGCGAAACGCCGCAAATCAAACGCGTGGTGATGCGAACCACGCTGCACTTTGGGGTTCCGGAACCCGGCGATGAGCAGAACGACCCTTCGTTCGCGGAGGATAACGCGAACTACGCCATGACGGACACCGCGCTGTGGGGAACAAATTTCATGTTGAGAGATATTTACGACCAGCTCGTCGCGCACGGCTACGAAACATGGGTAACCTCAAACGCGGACGCCGATCAAGACACGTGCGAGTACGCAAAGGCGTGTCACTTCCTGTCACCCGACGGAAGAGGGTTCTCGCAGCTCATTAGGCTGCTGAACCAGAACCTACACACATGCTAGGGATACGAGAGCGGTAGCGAGAAGACGTTTTGTATTGTCAATCTTTTTTTGTTTGCAACAAAAAACACGAAAACTATTGCATGCATCATTGTCATTGTTTTGTCGCGCGACGAGGTTCCTTGGGACACCGCCTGGTCCTCGTCGCGTGTCCGCCCACCCTAACGCGATGGGGTGCTGCACCTCTAAGAGCGCGTACGCGGTGGAGGAGCCCGGGGCGTACGAAGCGAGACGGGCGAAGATGTTAGAGGCGGCGGATGCTAGGTACGTACACAAGCCACAAAATCCTGCTCGCCTTTTCCTGCGTTTTCGTCACCTGCGTTTCGAGCTTTTCAACACATCACGTGAAGAATTCCTCACCATCCCGACACGAAGAACGCACGCAATACGTCCCAATGCATCCTCCCGACTGTTTGCCCACTGTCCAGACTACTGTACTTTATAAATCGTCCATACAAAAGGCTTGACTTCTATTTCCAAAATCCTAGGAACGATGCGAACAAGAACCGCGGGCTGAATCCGCGCGCGGCGCAGAAACTCCGCGAGGCGCAGTCCAAGCCCATGCGCGAGGAGTTCCAGAGCAGGAAAGACGCGCAAGTAGTCGCGGACTGGAACGCGTAGAGGAGAGTGAGGGAGGGAGTGATGGAGAAGAGATGGTGCCGTGTGCGAGCCTGGAGCTGGAGACGAGAGGATGTCATTGACTCATTGTAAGATAATTTTTTATTTCACAAGCTCTCCCCTCTTCCAATCACTTCTTCAGCGCCTTCTCCAGCTCCCCGTCGCTGTGCATTTGCCGTAAGATATCGCACCCCCCCACGAACTCGCCATCGATGAACACCTGCGGAATCGTGGGCCAGCTCGAGAACTCCTTGATTCCGTTGCGCACGTCTTCCGACGCCAGCACGTTCCTAGTGGCGTACTCCACGCCGTGGAAGTTTAGTATTTGGACAGCCATGTTGGAAAATCCGCACTGAGGCGCGGAAGGCGTGCCTTTCATGTACAGAAGCACTCGGTTGTCCGCGACGTCCTTGGCGATCACAGACCGGATCTCATCTGATCCACTCGCATACACCTGCGGCTTGAAGTCGTCGTCGGAGTCGGACGCGAAGCCGCGGGAAGCGCCTGGGGGTTGAGGGATTTGGTCAGAACTCTGTGCCACGTCGATCGATCGATTGACGGCACTATCACAAAAGGGTCGGGACGTACCACTGAAGCTGCAGCCACGAGTCACCTCCGGGGCGATGGTCCTCACTGGGGTCCATGACGCGATGCCGGGGGTAATACTGCAGGCTGCCCTGACGCTGAGCGCCGCGGCGCGGCGAAGGGGAGCGGACATGGATGCCGAGATGAAAGTGATTGGCACTGACTGGAAAATTGGCTTTTTGGCTTTTGCTTTTTCAGTGAAAAAGGTAAAGCGGGGCGCGTCCTCGTCACTCCTCGCCCTCCCTCGGAAACGCGAGAAGCGACGTTACACTCAAAGGGTTTTTGGGGCCTTAACCATAAACCCTAAAGTCACACGGGTAGCGCCCCTTCACCTCACAAACGTCCCGATGACCACCGGAACCGAAGCAAATGCGAATGAAAACTCCACAGATATTTTATCGGAAAATCTCTGGCCCGGATTCGACAAGTTCAAAGATGTGCAGGTAAGAGACGGATGACTAGTTTTTATTTTCTTTCCGAGCACTGTTTTCCCATGCCAAGAGGATCGGCCCGCGTGTACCCGCACGCAAATGTGTGTCGCGCGAGTAGTTGGGTGAAAACGTGTGCTGACGAGGTGCAAGAAAAAGCACATCTAACAATGAGTTCATTGTTCTCACCTGCTCCTTTTTCTGACCACCTATCTACCCTTCCCTCCCCCCCCAACACCTCCACAGGTTCTCCTGGACCGCAACAAGTTCTTGATCCACGAAATCAACTCGAACCACGAGAAGGGGTACCCTTCCGGGGTGGACAAAGTCGTGGGTTTATTGCGGGAGCTGAATTTGAACGTCGCCAAGGCGCAGGAGCTGTACGAGGAAGCGGGGAGCGGGTTCAGCGTCGGACTAAATACGCATATGACGAACCGACCGTCAACGAACGCGAGCGGGGAGACGCAGGAACAGGAGCCGTGATGGGGTGCAGCTTTAGGTTGCGTTAAGGTGTTGCGGCGTACGGCAACAGACATGCTTTTGCGTGTACATATAGAATGATGTAAAATGAATCAGTGATGGAGCGTCATTGAGTTGAGGATCGTCTCGAACACCAAATTCGAATCAATAAATACCCGTCTATCAATAGTACCCGCAAAACACGTTGGTGAACCACCGCTGGGCGTTTACATCGAGCCACTCTTCATCCGACAAATCAACGCACGTCGCGGCTAAATTTTCCGAATGTTCCTCGGCAGTTTCCCGGATTTGCTCCAAACGTAAAACGCCACCTTTGCCCAACAACAAACCGGGCTCCTCGTAGACTAACAGCCGCACGCACGGTTCGGGCATTTCAGGTATTTGGCGTAGCGTGGCCATAGTGGAAGCGCCTCCGAATTTTATGCTCTCCAGGTCAGTGGAACCGACTATAAGCAGGTCTGGTTCTATGCGGACCATGTGTGATGAATCAGCGTTTGGAATCAGTTTCTTGAGCTCAAACATTGTCCTCATTATGCTCGAAGCCGTGAGCTCCAACACACTCGCCCCCGCCACCTGAACCATCTCACAAGTGTCTTCAGCCCTGACTCCGGTCATCTTGCTTATCATCGTGAGCTGACCCGCGACCCACTCCGGACAAAAAAAGTCATCGGGGAAAACGTTGCCCGTGCCGTACTTGCCGAAGTTGAACTTTTGCTGTTCGATTAGATTTTTGTAATGTCGGGCGACTGCTATCGTGCCCCGGACGGTCTTCCCCACGCTCTCTTTGCTGCATCCGTCCAAGCACCCGCCTTTGCGCCATGCACTCTCCACTGCTTCACGAGTTTTTTCCTTCTCAGCGTCCAGGATGGCGGTGTCCACCTTGTCGTCCACTCCACGGATGGCACGCACCATGTATTGGCGTGCACTGGTTGAAGTGGACGCGCGATCGTGGGATACGCGTCGTGAAATACACGCGGGGGACACACACGGGCGAGCCGACCATGCGAACATCGCTGCCGCGCGGAGGGAGGCGGAACCGCGCGGTGCCCACTGGTGTGGACGCTTGCAACACTTGACAGTTGTCAGTTTTGTGAAATCGAGTTCAACTTCACACTTGAATTTAGGGCAAACACTCAAATCGTCACTTGCGTGCAGCCGGCTCCGCACTTCACGGCTACGCGGTGGGGCGCTCACTGCTCCTCTCCGCGTCTCCCTGTGCGGACTGATTTGTGATCATGCGCGACGTGGACGTGGCGGATGACGCCGCGAGCGATGCGAGCAATTTAGATGACCTGCCTGGGCCTGAGGAGTTCCTCGCTACGGCAATTCAGAAACTCGCGCTAAAAGTATCGCCGCTGAAGGTCGAGTCGCCTGTGGGGGGCCTGGGTGGGTCAGGGTCGCCCTCTGGGGACGATGTCGTCGGCTCACCCAGAGGTCCGAATGACGATCCTCCAAGCGCAGAGAGCTCCGTGACGTACGACGAAACCGAAATCGACGCTATTGGTGAATTTCTCGCAGCCGCGGCATCGCCGCTTCGCCCGACTTCGCAAATCTCGGTGGACGATCGACCCACGAGTTCCCCAAAGAGGGCGATGGAGGAGATGACCGCATCTTTGAAGTTGGAACACGTAGTCGTGGAAGCGGTGGTTGAGGACATCATCGACGAAGCGGAGATGAGGGCGGCGTACCCAGACATGCCCCCCTCCCCGAGAGACCGGGGTGTGTTACTCGATGGCAAGACGATGGCGAATCAAATTCAATTTAATCGATTCAACGACGAGCTCGAGACGCCCATGGAAACCGCCCCGACCTCGCCCTCCCCGAGCGTGGGGGGCAACTTGCACTTACTTGACGGCGATCAGATGAGGGAGCTGCAATCGCGCGGAAGTGCGATTGTTTTGAGCGCCGAGTCCGCGGATGAAGCGATGCGCGCCGCACGGGCTTCGCTGTCAAGAGCGCTCAGCACTGTCGCCGAGTCGCTCGCCGCAGAAACTGAGTCCGGTGTGAATGAAGAGGAAATCGATGTAAACGCCGCTGGTGTCGCGGAAGCCATCGCGGTGGTGTGGCAGGCGTGCGACTCCGCCAGCGCCGCGCTGGCGGTGGCGCTGGAGAGACAGGACACGCTGGAGTCGATTGGATCAGAAACTTCTCGCGATCGAAAAGGCGCAACCCACGGCGGCGCGGCGAAGGAAAAGCGCAAGATGCTTGAAGAAGCTGTATTTTTGGCGTGGATGCAGAGCGACAATTCGTTCTCCAATCTGATGTTCACTGACGGGCCGCTGCCCACCACAGAGACGTGGCCGCTTTCCCCGGGTTCTTCTACGATTACCCCGGCGGATTTAAACGCGAAACGGTTCGCGGCGGCGGCGGCGGACGCGGTGTTTTTCACCCCGTACCGGTCCGACTCAATTCGATCCGATCCGGGCTCAGGTGCGTTGGCTAACTCGGAAAGCCCTAGGGACCGCGCACGAAGGTGGCGCACCGTGGTAAAGCAACTCGCCCTGAAATCACTGCGGAAAGTCACCGGCGATTTGGGCGACTCCGGCGGCGAGCTGGGAAGCGATTTAGACCAAAGCGGCACCACGACGTTCGTGCCCGTGCCGGGGTCGCTGTCCGATAACGCCCTGAGGCCTTCTGTCCAAACCAAATACAACGAACTGGGCTCGGGGGACGTTTTCTTTGACAACCGATCCGAGCGAAGGAAACAGTCTCCGCCTCCGCTGCCGCACGCAGTCCGGCGCTCGTCAACGAGGTCAGCGCTGGAGTGGAGCGACTTAGGGTTAATCGCGACGTACATGACCACCACGCGGTTGTTGTCCGCGTCGTTGGACGAGTGGCGCGCGCGGACGCAAAGTGCGAATGAACGCCGGCGTGTGTACCGAGAGCAGCGCATGTTGACCGCGATGGCGGAGCGCGACCGCACTCGGATCGAGTTCACCCGGTCCGTGCTGTTGCGATGGAGGGACGCATGTCGCGTGTTGACCAGGGAGCGCCGTGCGCGGTACGGCTCGGTGTCGCGCGCTTCCATCCGACGGTTAACGCGCTCGCCCGTGTCCACAACCAGGTCAATCGGAACCCCCAACTCCATGGCGTCGCGATCGGGAGGCTCCATTTCAGGGATACGAACATCCACGAGGAAAAGCAAAGGCGGGGGGTTCACGCTGTCGCCCATTAGTTTCGGGAGCTTGGACAGGAACAATAGCTTGGATCGCAATTCTTCGTTGAACAGAGTAAACGAGCTCAGGTCTGATTATCGGCGGAAAGAAACGCACCCGCCGCCTGTGAAGTTATTCGGAACAACCAGAGCTGGGGATCTATCTTTTTAATGGTGATGCGGTGACTATTCCAAGAATCTACTTATCGCTTTTCGCGGCTTCACCCTCCTTCCCGGCTGCCATCAACACCTCTTTTTTCTTCTCCCTCTCCGCCAGCCGCTTCTGTTCATTCGCCGCGTCCTGCGCCCGTTTTTTCCGCGTCGCCAAGTCAAGCAACTTCGCCTGTTTTGTTGCAGCCCACGCCAGCTCCTCTTCCTCCTGGATCTGCTCCAGGTAGTTCGTCGGTAACTGATGCGGGTTCGTCAATCGCCGGGCAAACGCCAGCCCCTTCTTCTCCGCTTCGAGCGCCAACCTCTGTTCGTCCCGCGCCTCTTGTTCCACCACCGCGAGCGCTTCGTTTTCCGGAATGCCCTTCTGACGCATTACCTTGAGCTGCCGCCTGGCGAATTGCCGGACGTGGTGCATCTCGCTGGACCCCAGATCCGCGGGGACGAATTTCGAGGTAGGATCGCGATTGTAATACGCGCGAATCAGCTTGTCCTCATGGTAGACAATTTGCTTAGGCCGCATCGCGGAGCGGTGTGCGGTGGGGGGGACGCTTTAGGGTGGGGGATTAGGGGTTAGAGGGTCAGTATGCGGTGCAGAGGCTGGTAGGTGTCGAAAGTGCGAATACTTCTGTGCTGTAACAGTACCTTTTCAGGGCGTTGAACCACTTGGGTTGCTCGACGCCGCCCGATCGCAGAATCTTCTCAGCCTCTTCCAGCAGCTTTTTCTTCCGCCCGATCCGGGTACGCGAACGGAACTGGCTCATCACAAGCTTGCCTGTCTCAAAACCGAAACGCTCCGCCATCGTGCAGCAGTGTTCTGTACCTACACGCACGCCGTCGCAGGCTCCACACACAACGCGCGGACGCGTGTGACCGCGGAAGGGAGATGAACCAAGAGAGAGTGAGAAGTGCCTCGCTGTCACTGGGGTTTTCAGCTTGAAGAAAAGAGGCAAATTTTCCAGAAATTGAGAGCTGATGACATGCGGACTCTCGCTTCGGATGAATAAATGCTTTACTATCTCTTACAAATCCTCAAACACGGCTTTCCCGACGAGCTCATGCCAGTCCGGGTCGCACTCCGGCGGGTTGCGCCGCACACCTTGTTTCAGGGTGTACATATTTTTGACGATCCCGAGGTGCGTTTTTTGCCCTTTGCTGAACAGCCGCGGGACCCACTTTTTGCGCCCCTCTTTGATTTCCTTCATCAGCACTCGTTGTGCGGTCTCTACTCGTTTTTTCGCGATGTTCGCCTTCTTCCAGTCCTCGCGAACGATCGAGCAAATCAAATCGCCCCACACTAAGTGCGACTCGGTTTCCAAATCAATCGGAACCGTCGCGGCGACCGGGTTTTGCTTCTTGCGCTTTGCGGTTCGCCAGAAAGTTTCGCCGGTTGCGAGGTTCCTGATTTCCGTGTTGTAGTGGCCTTTTAACGTGTATAATGCTTCCACATCAGCACCTGCTGACCCTTCTATGAAGTTCTTAGCGCACCACTTCACACTGCTCGCTTTCGCCAGCGTAAACTCGGCGCTTGTTTTGTCGCCGAAGTTTTCTAAAAACCCGTAACCCAGGCCAACCACGCCGCCGGTGCTACTACCAGAACTAGTTGGGTTCGAACCAGCGCTACTACCAGTATTACTACTCCCACCACTACCACTCCGCCCACCATTGCCTAAATCCCGGTACACGGTACAGTCCATCCTGTGCGCTTTCGATTTCCACCCTGCCGAGCCGCGGGGTTTGAAGTGCAAATCAGCCCAGAGTTTAGTTTCATCGCCGGTGTTTCCCCCGCTGACGCGCTCGAACCGCACTTTGCCCACGTTTTCGTTGTACCCGCCGCCCAGACCGAAAAAACGGATGTACAAATCGGGGATGGATGCTAAATAAGTCTCACCTGTCGCTTCGAATTCGTACAGTAACGTCCCACGCAACGCGACTTGCACGCTTGTTCCGTGAAAAATCGGCTTCGGCGATAAGTTTCCGGTGACTTGCAACCCCGCCACGGAGTGCTCCACTTCCCAGCACGTGATTGGGGGGTGGTGGCTCACCTGTTCTGCGACCATCTCCACGTCCCCTACTCGTGTCCTGTGCGTCTCCCCCAACACGCTATTGATTGGCTTTTTCATCGGCGGCATCGTGAATGAGGATTTCGTCCCGCCGGAAGTGCCCTCCTCGCACCGCAGCGATTCCATATCCAGGAACAGCTTCAGCACGTTCAGGAATCTCTGTTCCGTGTCGCACGTTGTCGTATCAGACATATCTCGCCACTCTTTGTCACTTCTTTCAGTGCCTGCGATGATCGTGAGCACATCTTCTGAAGCCTGAATCGCGCTAAAAGGTGTCAAGAACGTTGCGGGGAGCTCGAACTTGGTGATGTCCTGCCCCATCTGCATCCGTCCCACCACGCCCTTCGCCTGGTCGTACATTGACATCTCAGGCGGGTCGTCCTCCTGGAGTGACATTCGTCGTCGTGCGGTGTTTGCTGCTGCGCGATCGACGTTCTTCTCGCGCGCAACCCTTTCTTTAGTTGCGTTTAAAAGCTCGTTGATCCGCCGAACGTGTAACTCCTGTGACCACGGATCTCGACAAAGTTCATACGGGATCCCGCCGTCCTGCTCAACCTTCGCGACCTGTTCCTGGGGACTCAAGTCGTGGAACGGGCTGTTCGCCATCTGCTCGAACACTGGTGAGAGGGCTAAACCGCCGATCGCACTGATGCTGGCCCGGGGAGTCCGCGACCCGCCGTCACTCACCCACCCGTCATCGATAGTGTCAAACGCATCGACGAACTCGTCGTGCTCCTCCCCGCTCACCTCCGGGCTCGGGGACCGCTCGCCGTACGCGTCTGTTTCGATCAAAGCCCGGCCGCCGTTGCCCCGGGGTTTGCTGTTGGGTGAGATGAAAGGAAGTGGGGGGGGGGAGATGTGGGATTGGAGGCAGGGAGGGTAAGGAACACATATAGCCGAACGAGGGAACTCGGGCACGGGGCGTAAACCGTAGAACAGCGTGCGCCCAATCCGTCGATCCAATCACACACGGGTCGGGTTCGAGTCACACCACACGCACCTCGTGCAACACCCCATCACAGCGCCCCTGATTCGCCGTTTCCGCGCGCGAACAGTTCCTCCGCCGGCCGACCTAAACCCAACGCGCGGGGTCTCGTCGTCGCCGCGCGAAGTGCCGCGTCGGGGTCTTGTTTTGTTCCGACTGTGACGTCTGACTTTTTTGCGAAACGGGTCTCGGACTGCAAGAGCTCATATAGGGGATACTGACGATTTTCCTTTATTAAAACCATACTAAAACCCACTAAAAACCACTCAAAACACCCGCGAGTTGATCATCGCCCGGTACACCAGCACGTCTTCACTCGCTTCGATTGAAATTTCCTCGCTCGCTTTCGCAAACACCACGGCGCCGCGCTCGATTGCATCGCCGTTCATTTCACCGGACCCTTTCTGAATTAAAAACACGCACGGTCCTGGCGACGGCACCGCAACGCACGTCTCACCACCCGGAACGTCATAAGTCTCCAACTGAAACTCGTCGAACGGAGGCTGGTACCGCTTGACGGTTGATTTACCTGACGGAATAATTTCTCCATTCAACACCGTGGGTTCACCCGCGACGTACGTCAGCATGTCGCACAGGATTTCGGTGTCTCTGAGTTTCGGGGTCAGTCCCGCACGCACCACGTTGTCCGAAGTCGCCATGCACTCCACGCACTCGCCCTTGAGGTACGCGTGCGGCTCGTTCGCGGCGAGGAAGATGCACTGCCCCGGGGATAGCACGACGTAGTTCAGCAAATAAGCGCAAAGTACGCCGACGTCGTTTGGGTACTGCGATTCCAGTCGCAGGGCGAGAGCGTCGATTGCGGAAAGCGATGTTTCATCTGCACCGTTGAGTCTGTTGACAAGTTCTTCGATTTGCGTTTTGACCACCTCAGCTGACGCGGTCATCACGGCTTTGAACACATCCTTCAACGCTTTCTTTTCATCGTCAGTTCCCACGGCGCTGACAAACGCCGCCGCGACGGACTCACCCGTCGTGCTTCGTAGCTCGGGAACGCTTTGCAAATTCTTGGCCAACGCCAAGCCGCTGACGAACCCGCAAAGCGCCTCAAACTCCGTGATCGCCAGGGTCATCTCGGGCTTGTGGTTTCCGTCTTTGTACACGTTCGGGCGATCGGCGTGGAGCTTTGATGCTAATTCTTTATCGGGATGCGCCTGGATCGACAGCGCCTTTGCGACGGATAAAACCTTCGTGAGGAAGGGAAGATCCTCACCGAACCTGGCGTGCGTCTTATCGCCCAAGAACTCAGCAACATTCTCAGCGATGGTTTCCTTCAACCCCAACCCGGTTGCTTTCACCAGCGACGGCCCACTGGGATGCGTGCCCAACCACAGCTCCGCGTGCGGTTTGCTTTGATCCGACACATTCCCAGTGTTCCGTTCACCCAACTCGGCAACTTCGGAAACCCCAGTGATGCCCCAGTCGTAGTTTTGCACAGCGCAGGTCAGGGAGAGGACCATGGTGGTGGATTCAAGCCCAGAGGAGGGTACCTGCGAGGCGAGAAGTACACAGCGGAGGAGGAAGCACTTTAATTTCGAGACATCCGCGGCTTGAATGTTCACTTTTCGGCCAATCGACTCGACTATAAATTTTGCCGTCCCATTTTTGACAGGCATTTAGTTACGATTTTGTGTTTAATTAAGTTTGTATATGGGTTTCTAGTCTGTGAATTTTGTCTTTGGTAAAATCCCCAGAGAGACTGTGTAACACCTGGCTTGAATTCGCCTCCCACTAACCACATAGGCACGCGCCGCAACGCGTCTGCTGGGTGCCCGGTGGGAACGAGAAAGGTCGTTCGCCATGGCGACGCAGGGGTCGTTCAAGCACACGAGCAAGTACGCGGCGACCGCAACCAAGTACGGCACGCGCGAGGATGGCGACGAGGCAGACCCATCCAAGAACACGTCTGGGGTGTGGGACGGGTTCAAGGAACGCGGGCCGACGGCTCGGAAGAACGCCCGGCTTGGTGACCGTGAGAAACTACTGGACAAGGACTACATGGCTGAAATGCGCAAGAAGCGAGAACAGAGCAACAGCGTGATGACACAGGTACGTGGATGCTACGACGGAACGAACAGGACGTTGCCGATCTCAACAACCCACGTTTTTCCAAATGCGCGTTTTCCTGAGATCTGGGAACCACTGAACTCTCGCATCACATGTCTAACCCATCGTTTCTCTCACCCCCTTTCCAAACCCAAACAGGCTGCTGTGTTGTGTGTCGCCGTGGCGTGCGTGTGGCTTGCGGTGATGGCGTTCAAGACCTGGGGCGGCGGTTTACCCAGTCCGATTAACTGGAATTTCAACTCGCCGGCCGCGCCAAAGGTTGACGCGAACTCCACGCCCGTGGCGACTGCGGATGACGACGAATCCGAACGCAGTGTAAAGTCCGCGTTCGTGGACCAGTTCGACCCGGATCACAAGGAGCTCCCGAAGGCGCCTCCCCCTCCAAACGCCCCGCCGATGGAGGAACAGTCCCCCGAGAACCAACAACGCATGGATGACGCGAAGGAGAAGCGCGACACGGCGAACGCAGCGCGGAACGACCTGCTGAGTGGCATCGAGGACCTGGTTACGAAACAAAAGACGCGTATTTTGTCCGACGCCGCGATCGCGGGCGTCCTGGTGAAGGAAGTCGAAGCGGACATCACCGCGGCAAGTGCGCAAGACGCGTGCGCGCAGTTCTTCACCAAGATGCACGTTGACGCGAGTTTAGCGACGTGCGAGGTTTCAGTCGCGGAGACATCGGAGGGCGGCAAGTCCTACGTCGAGGATGACTTCGAGCCGGAAGAGGCGAAGATGGCCAAGAGTGGCGTGCAGGAGGCGAACATAGATGTGAAGGAAGACCCGGAGGGTGCTGATGCGAAAATTGAGAAGAAGACTTCTTCGGCGCCTACGAAAAAGGCGCAAGCCGCCGCGCCCGTCCCTCAGGCGCCGACCAAGGCGTCCGTGGCGCAGCGCCAGAAGGACAAGGAACTTGAGGATACGAAGAAACAGCTGGAGGAGCTGAAAAAACTGTTGGAGGAGAAGGAAGCCAACGAAAAGGAGCACTCCGAAGCCGCGTCGTATGAAGATGAACTCGCGGCAAACGCGAAAAGCGCGCCGAGCGAAGCCAAGGAGGACACCGCGTCTTACGAAGACAGACTTGAGCGTTCCGCGGAAACCGGGGAGGACCCCGAGGAACGCACCGACGGGCTTCCCACGGAGATGGACAAAGCCGCGATGCAGGCGGAGATGGAGGCGCTGAAGCAAGACTTGGGAGAGTTGGACTTGGACGACGATGCTTCCAGCGAGCTGACCGTCGACGACGCGGACGATACTTCGTCCTACGAAGAGAAGCTCGCCCAGTCCGCGGAGACGGGTGAGGATCTCGAGGAAAGGGAAGATGGCCTTCCAACGGAGATGGACAAAGCCGCGATGCAGGCCGAGATGGATGCGCTCAAGGAAGACCTGGATTTAGAAGCGTCTCTGGGAGACTTGACTTTAGAAGAAGCCGCGGCCGCGACGAAGGGGGCGGACCTCGGTCTCCGAGGACGGGGAGGAGTCAAGTCTGCGGCAGCGCGACTCGGCGCAAATGCCGACAACGCGACGACGGTTGATACCAAGGTTGAAGCGGTTGATACCAACGCAACCGAGGTTGAAACCAAGGGTGATGACGAGGCCGAGGCTCCGTCTACGAGCGCTGCTAAGGGTGACGACGAAGCCGAGGCTCCGTCCGCGAGCGCCGCTAAGGGTGCTGACGAAGCTGAAGCTCCGTCGGAGTCTGCCAACGACGAAACTGAATCTTCCAAAGACGACGACACGGAGGCTCCTTCCGATGACGATTCGAAGAGCTACATGGACGCGTACGAGGATGAGCTCCGGGAGAGCGTTTCCGAGGAAGAGGAGAAGCAAGCCACCGTGGCGTCCACGGAGGACACTGACGCGTACGTCGATTTTGTGGTTTCCGTCATGCTCACGCCCACGGATTTCCCGGAAGGCGTACTCGATGCTGCGGTTTCCGCATTGTCCGCCTCCGGAGTCCCGATCGAAGCGAATGATGAGAAACCCACGGAAGCGTTGGCACATCTGGACGGCGTGGATGGGGACAAACTCCAAGAGCTGCTGAAGGATGCGAAGGAAGCGGTGGAGGCGGAGGCTGCGATTCTGTACCCGCCGCCCCCGTC
>TARA_B110000977_G_scaffold185425_1_pt1 | contig 31426 bp, 25 predicted proteins | sample TARA_B110000977 | Tara Oceans TARA_B110000977 (sample SAMEA4397798) | marine metagenome | biome: Polar Biome; feature: [SRF] surface water layer (ENVO:00010504); material: water (ENVO:00002006), including particulate matter (ENVO:01000060) such as... | depth 5 m | reverse complement strand
ACTAAATTCTTGACTGAAACAAAGTCCGTCTGCTCCGGGCCGTTGTTTTGTTTCCACCGCGCGGAAGGGAACGCGGTGGTGCCGATGCAGGAAACCACTGCGTCGACGTCCTTGCAAATTTCTGAAGCCTTCAACTCTTCGAGATTTCGCAAGTCCGCGGCGACGATTTCCAGATCCTGGTTTCCCTTGCTCGCGAACGTCCCGAAGGTTTCAGCCGCCCGTGTCTTGTTCCTGCACGCCGCGCGCACGGAATACCCCTGCTCCAGCAGCTTCGCAACCACGAGCTGGCCCACGCCGCCCGTGGCGCCGACGACCAGCACGGTCGACCCTTTGGGGACGATGCCATCGTCAGAATCTGATGATGCTGAGGCGCGGACACTGAAGCGTCGAGTACACCTTGCTTTGTGTTTCGAGTCCGTCCTTCGTGCTGTCACAGGACGAATCGCGAACGCGCGGGGAGTGGCCAACGCGGAGCACGCCATTGCTGTTAAACCGTAGTGTGGCGTAGGAGTGATGCGCAGTTGGCACCAACCAAGAAAATGAAGTTGACTGCGAAACAAAACAGACTCTCGCAACCGCTTGACCGTGCTTGATCGGCACTCCGTTCCCTTGAACCCTACAAGCAGTTCTCCTACCGGTCACACTTGACCCACCTCACTGCTTTCGATTTACTGCCACTCGTCGATCCCTGGACTTACGTTGGTGACAACTGGCAAAAATGGATTTGACTGGCGAAAGCGTTGAGTCGTGACTCGGGAAAAGTCCTAAAATCTTGGTTTGTGTGGCGCAAACGCGTGACAAAGAAACGAAATGGTCGAGGAGCACGCCCGTCGTACTGGCACTCCGCGCAACGCAACGCCCAACAGGTACGGTTTCGTTTGAAGTTTTTTTTGCTCGACGAGTATGCTGCATTGTTTGATAGGAAAGGCGACCCTCCACGCATTCCTCCGCGCTTTGCGTACCCCGCAACGTCCGCTGATGCAACACGAAGCATCTCCCGAACGTCGTTTCCGTCCGATTCCGAAGTGAACAACGATCGCTGACTCTCTTCCAACCTCAACAACCCAGGCGTCCGACCGCACACACTACCGTCGGCCGATGTCGGCGTTCTCCGCGGTCGCTCCCGTACGCCGCGTGACGCAAAGTACGTAATACCCGGCCCGTATCTCCACACACCTCTTGCATCACAAGTCGGCTCGCTATCCACGAACCGACGTGTGAACCAGAACCCCTCGGTTCGCGAAGTGGGACAACGGCTCGTCGAACCGGTTTTCGAGCGATTTTTTTTCCGAGCGGGCCGCGGATCGAGCACTCCTCGACGCGCGTCGAACCGCGTGTTCCACCTGTGTTCTGGGGAGCCTTCGATCACACGCACCCGAAGTCGTGCTCGACGTACGTCTTTCGATTATCGGCTGGATTTGGCCGCCGGGGGTGACGCACCCTCGGCACTGCCATGATCGCCGGTTCGAGGTTTTTCTTTGTTTCGTGTGTCCGCGATTCGTTGCAATCGATTCAGTCCTGACCCTCTTCCCCCCTCCCCCCACTCAACCCACAGAGTTTTCATCGCACGGACGAGGCAAGGTTCCCAAAGCGACGCCGAGGATGGCGTCCGTTGCGAGGGGCGTCCCCGACGTCGAGGGCGGCGACGCCGCGTTGATAAGCACCACCCCCGAGTGGGAGGCTTTGAAGAAAGAAAAGCAGGCTATCGACAAGACGCATCTGCGGGACCTTCTCACGGACGCGGACCGGTGCAAAGCGTTAACGGTTGAGTACAACGGCGTGTACTGCGACTACGCGCGGCAAAGGGTGAACCCCGAAACCATGACCAAGCTTTACGAGTTAGCGGAAGCCGCTGATTTAAAAGGGAAAATCAACGCAATGTTTTCGGGCGAGCACATCAACTCCACGGAAGACCGCGCGGTGCTGCACGTCGCGACAAGAGCGCCCAAGGACAAGGTGATCAACGTGGACGGCAAGAACGTCGTGCCTGATGTACACGAAGTGCTTGCCAAGATCAGGGACTTCTCGGACAAGGTGAGGAACGGGGAATGGGTGGGCGCTACGGGGAAGCCGCTGACCTCAGTGGTTGCCGTGGGCATTGGAGGATCTTTCCTCGGACCCCTGTTCGTTCACACGTCCCTGAGAACCTGCGCCGAGGCGGCGGAGGGCGCTAGGGGACGCCAACTGCGGTTCCTCGCCAACGTCGACCCGGTTGACGTCGCCCGGTCCCTGAACGGCCTGGACCCTGAAACCACGCTAGTCGTGGTGGTCTCCAAGACCTTCACCACCGCAGAGACCATGTTGAACGCGCGCACCGTCAGGCAGTGGATCATCGCCAGCCTGGGGAAGGAAGCCGTTGCCAAGCACATGGTCGCCGTGAGCACCAACTTAAAATTGGTATCAGAGTTCGGCATCGACCCCGACAACGCATTCGCGTTCTGGGACTGGGTCGGGGGAAGGTATTCGGTCTGTTCCGCAGTAGGCATGCTCCCCCTGTCCCTGCAATACGGCTACGACACGATGGAGACGTTCCTGGAGGGCGCGTGGAACATCGACGAACACTTCGCGACGGCGCCGTTTGAAGAAAACCTGCCCGTCACGTTGGGGATGCTTTCCTTGTGGAACGTATCTTTCTTAGAATGCCCCGCTCGCGCTATCTTGCCGTACACGCAAGCGCTCGCGAAACTCGCCCCGCACATCCAGCAAGTCGCCATGGAGTCCAACGGCAAGGGTGTTTCAATCGACGGCCAGAAGGTACGTTTTTTTTTCCCTTAAAATCCTGCTCGCCTTTTAACACGTAGTGAGGGTTGATTCTGACGGTTTTTAGTGCGATCCTGCGAGGAATTCCTCATCATCCCGATATACCACACTGTCTCTCAATCGCCCATACAAGAAACTGACATCTTTCCAAAAACACTTCAGCTGGACTACGAAACTGGCGAGATTGATTTCGGCGAACCCGGCACGAACGGGCAGCACTCGTTCTACCAGCTCATCCACCAGGGCCGTACCATCCCTTGTGATTTCATCGGCATCATCAAGAGCCAGCAAAGTGTCTACCTCAAGGGCGAGATCGTTTCCAACCATGATGAGCTGATGTGTAACTTTTTCGCGCAAGCCGACGCGCTGGCGGTTGGCAAGACGGACGTGCAACTGAGAAGCGAGAACTGCCCCGACTCGTTGATTCCTCACAAAACCTTCACGGGCAACAGGCCTTCTTTGTCCATCATGTTGCCCACGTTAAACGCGTACACCACTGGTCAGCTGCTCGCGATCTACGAGCACAGGGTCGCGACTCAAGGGTTCATCTGGGGGCTGAACTCGTTCGACCAGTGGGGCGTCGAGCTTGGGAAGGTATTGGCTTCGCAGGTTCGCGCGTCCATGAACGAAAAGCGCACCAAGGGCGAGAAGGTTTCGGAAGCGGACGGGTTCAACCCTTCGACCACGTCTTTGTTGAACCGATACCTGGAAGGCAAGGCGCAGCTGAAGTATGCGGAACCCGAGGATGTGTTCCCGTGCGACCTGATCGACTCCGACGAGTGCAGGCCGCCCACGAGCTACGTATGAGGTGTTTCGGATGATGAGAGGAAATCAAAAGAGAAATGAGACGAAAAGGAAGAGTTGATTTTAAGATTGAGAGATGACGATGACTGACACGCGACGATTCAGTCATGTCATGGGGGTAAGGGGATCGCAAGCGACGCGACAATAGGAAGAGGTTGTATCAGTAGACAATGCTCGCGTTTTTTGTTTGTTCGCTTCGTATAACACACGCTACGAAACAATGCACACCCGACGTTCACTCGCCGATTAGTGCTCTAAATAAATATCGCGACCAATCGACGACAACTGTCTTTTTTCTGCAGTCAAGATCCTAGTCGGATTCAGAACACATCGCGCAGGCCCCAGTCCTTTCCCACGGCAGTGCGTAGTGTACGCGTGTGTGGACCGTCGTTTTACGCGCGCGTATTTACCATGAGACTCGCGATGTCCGTGATGGTGTCCAGTGCGAACGTCACTGGTGGTCGTCCTCGCGTATTTGGTCGAACCAAACGATCCGCGTCATCGATCACGTGGAGGGCATCCTCCCTCGTGTCGAGGAATGCTGTGTTGAGGAGTCAAAGGACACGTAAACTAAATGTACATAGAGCATCCAAAAAACTCAACCTTACCCCAATCCGGGCCCTAAAGTCCTTCGACCCCGCGAATGCCACGATCGAGGGCCTCACCCCACTGGCCGAAATATGCGATGACTTCATTTGCAAGTCCTCCCCCGCGGTGGAGGGCTCGTTGCGCCAAATCGCCCAGGATATATGCGCGTTACGGGAGGATAAAAGGTCAAAAGCGCCGTACGCACCGGACGTGGTGTTCGATGACGGCGCGCGGCAATTCACAGGCGTGGAGGGTTTCGAATCGCACACGTTCATCGCCGACGTCATCGGCAATCCAAAGTGCGCGATTACAAAAATGAAAATGGAGACCAACGATTTAGCGACAATTGAGTGGCGGTTAATAGGCGACGCGCCCGGGGGTAAGGCAGATGTTAACGTGGTTTCAACGCTTACTATGAACCTTATTACGGGTAGGGTGGTGGAGCATAAAGAATCGTGGAATTTTGACGACTGTGACAGCACTGCAGGAAGTTTTTTGCAAACCGCAAGAACAGCCTCGGCGACTCCAAAAAACATCAAAGACGCCGCGAACGACGCAGCAAGGAAATTAAACGACGCAATCGCCTCCGTTGATGTTTCAAACGACGAAGAGGTGTTCGTGGACCCGAACGACCCGATGAAGTTCTTCACCGAGAGCAACAAGCCGCAGGACGATTATTTGAACTACGCGCTGTTCGTGGCTGCGCTTTGGTTGGTGTTTGAAGGGCTGAAAGCCACGCAGACGTTATAGGAGTGAGACTGAGAAAAGTAAAATACATTTTGGGGTGAAAAAGACCATTTAATACTAATAAGCAACCCTAAGTAAATCACTTCTTACCCTTACCTTTACCGCGTTGCCTTATGTTCCCGTTGCCCTCGTTCCCTTTCCAGGGCGAATCACTCTTCCTAGGCGAATCACTGGTAGCCCTTTCCGCCTCTTCAGCCGCTTCTTTCGCCTTGATCCGCTCGTGCGCCACCTCCGCAATAGACAATGGAGGCGGCCCTTTCCGCAAAACATACACCCTCCACCACCGCCCCAACAACGTGTACTCCCACCCTTCCCTGAACACCACCATCTCTTCTAGTTGAAAATTTTTAAAGTACTTATCGGAGTCGGATTCAGTCATCTCCGAAACCTCTTTGTACCTGTTCTCTTTGCTCACTTTTCGTTTCTGTTTAAGCCACTTTTGGAAATACTCGCTTCGTTGCATCGATGCTTTGTCGCTCAACTGGTTTACCCGCTGGTTTATGGTTACGAACACTAACAAGATTAAAACGCAAACACTAATGACGAACAACGGGCCTAGTTTAAGCCTTTCTTTGTCGAATATGCTTCGGCTGCCATATTTAGGCCTCGCGAACCGGGGCAACCCGCTAATTACTTTATCGTACGCCGCTCGCGTTTCGTCGTTTACTAGAATTTCTTTAGCCTCGGCAATCTCCTTGAACGTGGCTTCGGCTTTCTTCTGTTCCGATTTTGACAAGTGCTGTAACTTATCGGGGTGGTACTGGATGGCTAACCGACGGTATTTCTTGCTGATTTCGGTTGTGTTTGAATTTATTGTGACGTTTAACGCGCCGTAGAAGTCGTGGCGCACCCATCTGATTGGGTTGAGAAAAGATAAAAAAAGTCAGTAGGTGTTGAGAGTTGATTGATGGAGTGATGGGCAGTTGGGGCTGGAAAGATGACACGCAGCGAGCGTAGTGGGTTGGTGAATGGCACACGACACCGTATGCGTGATGGTGTGGATACACACGGTGCTGTAACACCCCAGCCGTGTACCACCCACGCCCTGTACATGTGGATGCTCCACGGAAGATTCCGCGGCGCAGATTCGAATGCCAAAAGTCGGCGGAGCACTCCCATAGGACTGCCAGACTATATAAGCATACGCACCTGAGGTATTGCCCCCTAGATTCCGAATCCGCGCTGGCTTGCGTAAACGATGCGAGAAGCGCGAGCGCGAATATAAGGAGGCGGAACGCACGCATCGTGCAGAGCCTTGTGGGTGAAGAGGCGGCGCCGTTTTGTGAAAAGACGTGCTGAAACGACAAGTGGCGGAGATTTCACGTTTTGAGATTTGAGTTCGACAAATTGCATCTATTCAGCAGTCTCTGCGTCACCACAAACACACCCCTCAATACTCGATACTCTTCACGAACGCCTCGACGTCCAGTGACTGGACGTGCGCGGGTAGTGGAGTGGTTTCATGTCTATCTCCTTTGCGTCCACTGACTCGTCGCGAACCGTCGTACCGACATTCGTCTTTGTTCGACTCCAATTTCCGTTTACTCTTTTTCCCCGCGCTGTTTGGAGATTTATTGTTCGATTCATTCGGAGACTTTGAAGGCGTATTTCCTTTGCTTTTCGAGGGCGAGACTAATTGCCCACTGCAACCTCCCGCGCTGCCAAGCCCTTGTCCAAACCCCCCTCCTAGTAACGGCCCAAGCAGCTCCCCTAAGGTCCCGTCGTTGTCGTTTTCAAACAAACTATCCATCACCGCGTCGACGTCTAGCCCGCCCATTGAATCTAAATTTTGCTTTTCGGTAGTGCTGTCCTTCCCGTTCAAATTGCCGTTGCCATTCATCCCTTCGTCTCCATTCGGGACGTGCGATACAATGATCTGTGCAAGTCGCTCGTACGTCTCGTCGTCCAGGGAACCGGGAGGGGTTTTGTTTTGGGACGCGGAGTTTATAATCGCCGAGTGCACGTTTGTGCCTACGGTGACTCCGTCGACGGCATTCATCTCTGTATCACGCGCACTGACCGTCCGCCCAACGTTCCGTCTAGGGACCGTGCCTCCCCTCTTCTTGCCCCGGTGCGGCGACCTCGCGGGAGGAGGAGGCATCTGTTCATTTGAGGGGGATTTAGAATAGGGAGAAATACCCACTGGATTTCCCGGAGACGTCGCTGGTCCGTCTAATGCTGCAACATCTGTTTCATTTGTGCGCACGGGCAAACAGTCATCAGGGTTCGGCACAACCCCAGCACTCACCTCCTCGAGCACATCATACATCCTCTTTGCTAACGGGTTACTCGCCACTGCGTGTTTCCGTTTGGAATCAGCATCCTTAAACGCGACGTATTCCGTTAGCACTGAATCTAAACCTTTCACTCCAGCCGGAATTCGGTTGCCGAATGGCTTTAGTAACACTGAAGCGTCCTTCTTGAACTGGTCCATGGCCTGTTGGAGGGTGGTGTAGGTAGGGTTAGAGTACCGAGTGTTGCGACGAATAACAGGGGTTGCGAGTGTATGATGGGAGTACGTGATTTGTGACCAGGGAAAGGAGAGGCACCGGGGCGTTGGTGATGCATCATTCAAAAAGTTCGCGCGAAAAGTTTTTAAACCATCGATTGGGATCTGTGAGATCCTTGTCGTGCTTTCCACGGGTGCCCTCAACTTACCTTAACGAACCCATTGGAGCGTAAGTAGTTGTACACCAGCGCGGCGACTTCCATTTGCGTCACCGCAGCCGCGGAGGTGGACGCGGGCTCGGTCCCGCGAGGCATCGTGTACCTTGTGCCGAGGCGAGTGATTGATGAGAGTCGGGAAAATGAAATTTCGTTCGAGCGACTTTTCTCGGCACTCTGAGGATGCTTTTCACCCATTGGTGGGCGCGCGTCTTGGGACGGCAACGACGCGTGGGAGGCGCTGAGGGTGTGTGGGAGGCACGGCACCTCAGGTGGTACTGCAGTTAATTGGCCCTTGCTTCATGTCTACGTCCAATGACTTCCCCCCCCGCCCACAAAACCCATTACCCCCGTGCGTTCCATTTCTTCCCCAAGACAACGACGCGGCGGCGTCCGATCCCACCGCGGTTCAAGTCGTGTCTCTTCTCAATGATTCCCTATCCCAGCTGTTGCGGTGCGGCACTTACACGTTCTGGGCGCATTTACACCATGACAGCTCGGTGTCACACGCGTTGGACACGTACCTGCAGTTCCGTGAAAGGCCGCACGATGTGTGTATCGATGGACCAACAACATCCATCACGAGCGCTGATGAGCTTTCCCTGTCGCGACGCGTTTTTTTCGTCTTTCGAAGGATCGGGGATTTGGGCGAGAATGGGTCAGAGAGTGTTCCATTACACACACGTACCGCCATTATCCAAAACCGAGGGTTAGTAACCCCGTCTACAATATTCGATTTAGTGGCTTTGTTTGGCCCCGATAACGTGGAAGGGACGCGCGATTTGGTCCGGGACTTGGTGACGGTTGCAGTTGGCGGAGAGTGCGATGATGAGCAATCATCCATCGGCTCTGAATTCGCAAACGCAGGCACTTTGCTTTCCAAAAACTTGAACGAAATGGCCGACAGAGTGGTGAGCGCCGCGATTGAGACCGGGGGATTAGACAGTGGGAGTAAAAACGACGCGTTGAGGTACTTCCACGACGTTGCAGCGAGCCTGGAGGCGTTATCGGCGGTGAGTCCAGCGTTGGCGGCGAGGTGTAAAGGTGGGTCAAGTAATAAATTTGAAAGGCAACCGGTACCTGATTTGACAGGGAAAGGCAAGGCCCCGGTGGTTGAATTGCCCTCCGATACCGCATTGGGATTCGTCGCGTGTGAACCGAATGCGCTGTGCGACGCGTTACACAGAGCGGCGAACGAAACGTGCGTGGCGATTTGCGGGGTCGAGGCAAGCGATGGGGCGTTCAGTCAGGGAAGTTCCACCTCGGGATCTTTCGCAAGCGCCGCGAACGCCGTGCGCGTGGCTCTGGAACGCGCGAAAGTGGCGCTTGAACACGATGGAGGAGCGAAGGAGGAGACACGAGGAACGCGGGTACGTGACACTGACGAACCAAGTAGTAGTTCGCACCTTTCAAGTACTATGCCCGCTGAGGTAAAACAGCGCGTTGACGAAGCTCGAGAATTATTCCCCGATTACGGGGAGGGTTTTCTCGCGTCCGCCCTGGAGTGCTTTGACAACGACGTCGGTACCCTCGCCTCGTACTTGTTCGAGGGTGACTTACCCCATGCGTTAGTATCCGTAGACCATAAACAAACCTGGTCAGAGTACTGGAACGCGAAAAATCCAACCGTAAGTTCCCAACCCTCGCAGACGAAACAAACTCAAAATTCCGTGTGGAGAAACCCGCCGACACAAATTAACGAAAACGACTCGCTCGGACGCGAGTACCAGAAGAACGGAGACACGAAGTACATGACTAGGCATCAGAAGAGCGTTTTCGGTTTAGAACAAGGGTACGACTCAAGTCTGGCGAAAAAAACAATCCTGAACCTTCAGTACGAAGACGAGTACGACGACTCGTTCGACGAATTGAACGAGCTTGCGGGCGTGAGTAACGAAAGTGGAGAATCCGAAAATATTGCTATGGGTTTCGGGAAACAAAGCATTTGGAGTGCACCTAATACGCATACCCCCAAAAACACGCAAAGCGCACAACAGACGAAACAGTTCTGGATCGATAACGGCCGGGTGTACCACTCGGCTCGGGCTGGGGCTACCGTGGTAATGGCGGGAAGCGTCGAAGAAGCGTCTTTAATCGCGGCTCGCGACGCGGAGGTCAGCGCGGCGCAAGTGTACGGCCTCGGCGCCGGCGGCAACAGGGCACGGTTCGACGCGGTCGCGGCGCCGTTCGCACCGGTCGTGAGAGGAAGGGGAGGACGCGGTAGGGGTTTGGACATGCCCGGCGGAAGAGTTGGTCGTGGAGACGGTTCTTCGGGTCAATCTTCGTCATCGAACCTTCGTGTTCCCGATCCGCGACCCGCGCCGGGCGCGACGACTGGACTGAACCGCCGCGGATCCGGCGCCCCCGCTGGAACCAGAGCGCACAAGAACGAACACAAAGCGTCTTTGGGGAACCATAACCGGAAACAACAGGCGCAGAAGAAGGTGAGTAAGGGGTCCTGGCCCGCGAACGGGGGGGAGTAATGTAGTGTTTTAGGTAGCAGTAGCGGCTTTTGTCCATACCGCCGCGTAAGCGCGTTACAGGTCACCGCACAGTTTGTGTTGGTTCCCAGATCTAGACGGACAGTAAGCCTATAGCCATGGTGTCCCACCGTCCGTCTCGATCGAGAAAAATAACCTAAGCTTGGCCATGATCATTAATGCGCTTACCTCGACAGTATGGACAAGAGCCATGCGGCGTAGCGTTGACGTATTACAAACTAGTATCGTCAGTTCCGGGTGCGTCTCTTCGAGTCTCTGTTTTTTGCCTTCTCGCGGCGACGCGGATGCTCCGTCGGTGATAATCGTCACTTTGATCCGCAACATTGAACTCTCAAAGAACCTCTGAAAGAAGTACAGGTCCCCCGCAAGTTCAACATCGTAAAGGAAGCTGAGAAAAAAGCCGACGGAATGGATACCGTTGCGTAGTGCGTTCATGATAAAGCTGACTCCGATAGAACGTGCGGAACAAGGGCGACCCAAGGGCGCTCGCGCGTGTCTTTTGTTTTTTTGGTGTTTCGGTTTTCTCGTCTCCCCCAATCACAGCGACTCGATGGCGACGTTCTTTGTCACCGGTTTCGTTCCGCCGTTCGTGTCCTTGGGCTTGAGATTTTTCTTCGGAGCAATTATTGTTAAAACGCCCTTGGATGTCTGCGCAGTGATCCGCGAAACATCCACCGTCACGGGAAGCGCGTACCGGTTTTCGAACGACCCGAAGTGGCGCTCGCGGCGGTGAAATAGGCGCGTGATTTTCGTCTGGACTTTTTGGTCATTTTTATTTTTTGAATCTGCAGAGGAATCGTCGTCAACATCCACTGTGAGCTCGCGCGTCCCCTTGACGACTAGAACCGGCGACCCCAAATCCGGGTCCTCGAGCACCTCAACAACTATGTCCTTGTCTTCAGCCCCAGGAACGTCCGCGATGAACTCCACTTCGTGTTCGTTCTCGCTCACGTCCATCGCGGATCGGAACGCAGAGTGCGAGTCCGATGCCGGCTCCGAGAGGTGGAGATTCGGGAACACGTGCATGACGTTCCTCGATGCCCTTGCGAGGGCGGACAGAGGAGTATTGTGCGTGTCCATGTCCTCCCGGGATACAGCTGTAGGTGCGGCTAGAAAAAGCTGCCTCTGTAAATCGTCCAGAATCTCAGACAGCGAAGTTAAATGCGCGTCGCTGGATTCGACTTCACCTTGGTTTTCGGTTTCGTCATTTTTCTTGGATCCGCCGGGGAAGTGGAGGCTTTGCAACCGATCTTTCGCGGTGGCGACGGCTCTGTCCACGGCTCGGCGAATCGCCGCGGCGGTGCCTATTCCTAGTGGGCCGTGGGGGGTACCACGATCGACTGGGGGAGGGGTGGGGCACGTCTCGCCGCACGCAGAGCACTCGTTCGTTTCCGCGCCGCAGTGGTCGGGACAGGTGGAGGTAAGCAACGCTCTTTCCTTCGCTTCTCGAACCTCTTTCTCGGAACACGCCTGCGTTTCCGCTTGGCCCCAGTGCGCGGGGAACAGGTTGAACGCGCGCGCGGGCGCGGGGAGGAGGAGAAGCGCGATGAACGCGGAGACGCACGCGACCAAGAGAAGGCGCGGACGCATGACGAAGGTGGTGTTCTTGACGGAAGCAGACGAAGCGCAGGGAGGTGTGAGGAAAAACTACGACTGAAAAGGTAAAGTCGTAGCTTTTCGGGTGTGTCATAGAAATCCAAGCAGACGCATGTCAAGTTCCAACAAGGCTGTCGTGGCAGCGTGTATTCGCTTCTAACGACGATACATAGGACGCGCCGACATCTTGCACGAACGAGGTGAAAGAAAAATATCTCGGTCATCGCTTTTCACAACGAGAGGCGCGGTGGAGACGCACGACGTGGTGTTAGCTCGGTGATCATGCCAGGGAAGCAGTGCTCGCACGGGAAGGCGAAACGCGACTGCACCGTGTGCAGTCCAGGTCCCCACGGAAGGGTGGAAAGCGCCTGCATGGAGTGCAAACCTTGCCCTCACGGCGAGCTGAAGAAGAACTGTGCAGTGTGCAAGCCCTGCCCTCACGGCAATGTGAAAGGCAACTGCGTGGACTGCAAGGGCTGCCCCCACGGCAAGCGGGAAGACAGCTGCTTGGCGTGCACCGGCTGCCCCCTTGGCAAGCGTAAACACAGGTGCGCGGAGTGCAAAGCGGCGCGCGCCGACCCGCCGAGTGCGAAGCGGGTCAAGCGCGAGCCTGAGAGTTCGCCCGAGGTCATGCAAGAGCAAGAGATCAAGCAAGAGCCCGTAATCAAGCAAGAGCCCGAGATCAAGCAAGGGCCCGAGCCGTTCACAATCAGGGGCTACTTCGGCATAGGCGAGTAAGTCAAGCGTGAACGAGTTGAAGCGGCGGTTTAATGAACAAGTTACAAAATGTTTTACAAAATACGGAAGTACAAAGAACATCACTCACACGTCGTCTGTCATGTTCTCCCACACCCCCCTGTGAAACCCGTACATGGCGTGTTCCACCGCCACGTATCTGCCCGGTAACCGTGTGACGCCATACCTCGTTGTACTTTTTCACACAACTCCACATCTTGTTGCTGCACCAAGTCTGACGCCGCTAGAGACTCTATTATAAAGTTAACATCGTTGCTTTTACTTTTTTCCACGAAATACTCGAACGTAACGGTACAACTCGTCGGGCCCGTCGGCGTAACCAAATTCGTATCAAGCCAAGCCCCGTACCGGTTCAACATGAAGTTGGGGTAGACGAAGAAGTAGCTGCTTGATTTGGTGTTTTCTTGAGTCAATAACTCATCAGTTGGTATCCATCCGTCCTGAGTCAACTCGGTGCTCATCGGGTTCTTCGTCACCGAGTTTATATTCGAGTTTGATTTTTCCGTGACTGTTTGCTTAGTCACCGTTCCCTCAACTTATGTCTGATAACTCCCCATATATATTCCTTCCGTTAACTCGGGGTGCGCCACAGACACGCGGTACCCTCCGTCCAGGAAGTTATCCACGAACACTTTCCAGTTACAGTTCAAGCTGTACGTTCGCTTGGTGACGAACACGAGGTTGGGGTCGAGGACGTTCGAGTGTTTCATCCAGTCGCCGCCAGCGCCCAGCCAGTCGTCGATAAAAGCGGGAGGGTGTTTTCTAGGGTTGTTAGAGGTGTGGGTGGTAGGGGTATTAGTTGGAAAGGCAGAAGTCTTAGTACACGGTGGAGTACTGTTCGATTCCTTCGTATCTTACTCAACCTTCCCCCCAAGGTGCGCCCAAATAAACCCGCCCCACTCCGTGACCTCAACTTTCTTTAGTCCGTTTTTTTCGATGTCGAAATTCTCCGTCCCTGAAAGTTTTGGGATTTTTGTCAAGCTCCCGTCCAAGTCGTACTCCCAGCCGTGGTAGGGACACGAGAAACATGCGTTCGGGACTACTCCGGTGTCACAACCAACCGTTCGGAACGTGTCCCCCTTACCTCCATTTTTATTTTTATCTCTCTTGCTTTTGAAAGCTCGCGACCAACTATTTTTTTGGTTTTTCTGGTTCGCATCGTTTGGATCCTGGACCAGCTCCATCGCGCGGTGTCTGCACTGGTTGTGGAACGCGTTTAACTCATTGTTCTTGTCTCTGGTGATGATCAGGTTAAACGCGCTGCCTAGTTGATAGGTGAAGTAGGTTCCGGTGGGGGCGTTGACCGGGAGTTGATCGACTCTTCCAATGACTTGCCACCCTTTGGCGAACAAGGTACTAGTTTTCAATTTAAAAACGGCTGGGTCGAAGTACCAACTCGCCGGCGGTGATTTCGATTGAGAGATGCCTAAAGCCGAGGTGGGCCACGGGTCTATGCCGAACTTATCAGCCACTGAGGCGCGGCCGGATTCGAACAGAATCGAAAGGTTAGGTTCAGACTTAGTGGGTGAAGCCTTCGGTTCCGGCGTAGGGTCCGAAATGAGTGGAGTCTGCGTCTCGACCTCCATAACCTTCCCTGTTTTCTCGCCGCTAAACCCCATCGGGCATTTCTTCGTGGACACGGCGTTGTTGGTCTGTGGGGAGGGAAGAGCTGTAGCGCTTGTAGTGCCTGTATCTACCGTATTTACCTCCGACCTGTGTGATAAGTACTCCACCACGCTTTCCCTTAGCGTTTCGTTGCCAAGGCTCTTGTACGAAAGCTCCTCTGCGTCGCTTTCCTCAATCGCGTTTAATAAAAATCCACAACTCTCGTCGTCCAACTTGGAAATCGAATCCAAATGAGTTTTAACGGTGAACAGAATCCAACGACTCACTGCTCGGTCACTTTTATCACCAAGTCGCATGACGGTTTCGTACTCCACGCGGAGGTGTATTTGTTCCCCTGCGGCTTTTGCGTCACTCGGCAACTCCGACAAAGGGTCCATGAACCCCACGTGTAGCGAGTCAGAAAAAGTTGAGGAGTCACCATCGCTTCCATCATTCTCTGCAAACTTTTTCCTCTCGCTGACGCCTCCAATCTCGACGTTCGAGGGATGCCACTCCAGCGCGGTTGATATAACCTGGCCGTTGTTTTGGAGAGCCCAGTTGGCACGCCATAAAGGCTTGTTACTGTCTAAGTTTGTGAAAACTTTACTCATCGCTTGCTTCATCTTCTCTTCGTACCCGGGAACGGGCGCGTGTAATTCAGCGAGCGTTTTTCCGGCTCGCTTTCTCGGGTCGAAGGAAAAACAAACCACGCCGGCTTCGAACGTGTGCTTCGGGGTGAGGTTGACCGAGTTTGCACTGGATTTGATACGGGATGTATCTCCACTGGTATCAACGGCACCAGTATCAACCTCCCGGTCAATCTGGCCATCAATCTCTTCCCACGCTTCCTCCAAGGTTTCTTCACGGACGAAACACAAATCCTCCTGAACCAGCTTCGCGCACGTCTTCATCGCGTCTATGCCTTTTATGGAGTCGAGCGGGCCGGTTTGCCAATTTAATTCCGGTAACTCTAACCCGCCGTCGGGCGTTCGGACGTATTTGTATGGGTATCTATTCACGAGCCAGTGGCACATTTTGGGTAACAGCGCCTCTACAGCAGGTGCGGCGGTTTCGTTCCACACCGTGCATCCTAAATCGGTTTGGCTGTCGATTAACTCATGCCGTATACGCAACTCTCGTACCCATTTCGAGTCTTTTTTGTTTTCAGTGTTCGCAATCTTTTCGTCACTCTCATCAAAATCCTCTTCGAACCAGTCCGACTTCCAATCAAGCGGTTTCAACCCGGTACCATTGGTGATGCCTCGCGACGCCCACAAGAACCGTCCACTAGATGCGGCGCCATTGGCGGTGAAAACCTCCATGGGGAAGGGGGAGCGTTTTGAAGAGGGATAGGTCGCGGGAGAAACATCATTCGACACGTCATTCGAGGAGGATGTTAAATTCTTCCTCCCTTGGAAGTTATTGGTGGACGTGGCGTGGACCGAGGTTCGTCGGGAAACGCGAACGCGCCTTGACTTCGGGCGTAAACCAGCGGTGGAGACGGCAGCGCCGGGGGCGACAACGCGTGGCGTCGTCATCGCCATCGTGGCGGGCGCACCCACGAATGCTTTTGGCGCGATATTTTTGCGCGCGAACCAAAAAAAATCCAACGAAAAGCGGAAAAGTGCGGCCACACGTTTCCTCTGCCTTGGAAACAACGAGACGCGCAGTCTCTTCCAGCACCATCACTCCCCCGCGCGTCGCACCATCCCAAGCGGCGAACATCTCGAGAATGCGTCGTGGTCTTCTCGCAGTCGCGCTCGTCGTCGCGTGCGCGTTCGTATTCAGCTCGGAAACCGCAGCCCAGGACGACGCCGCCTCGAGTTTTGTCGCAGCAGAAAACTCGGAAACTACACGGCCTCCACCAGACTCCGCGTTTCCCCTGGACCCGGTGGACCCTGATGACCCTACCGTAGTGGAGTCCGAGCCCCACGTCATGATCACAACGCCCGTGATTCTGCAACACGACCCTGTTTTGCTGGAAAACAACACAGAAGGGGCGAACGCAAGGGCAAGACTTGAACGCGACCTAAACCCCAATACAAACGAAGAAAAATTGCAAGAAGAAGTCAGTGCTACGCATCATCATGGACGCAACAACGGATGTCACGGTGGAGGGTCACATTGCCCTCCGCATGAACAAATAACAATCGGCGCTGGAAGCTCAATGCCGTACCCTATGGAGGTCCGAGGCGTCCACGCCCCGCAGTGCCTTTTAGACCAACCCCCAACCTGCACGTGCTTCGGTCCCTTCACCTTCACGCGGCCGTGGGGGGTTTACTGCGTGTTAGTGCCGGCTGATGGTTTGAAACCGACACCACCTCCATCTCCGCCTCCGAACAACAACCCATCGCCACCGCCCTCACCACCGCCGCCGCCTCAAGAGGAGTGCGGCTCCGCCCCAGATGACTTCTCGTGCGGCGAAACCGCCGACGGCTTGAACCCATGCGGCTTCTGTATCTTCGTGAACGGATTGAAAACGTGCTGCTGCGATATTCAGTGTCAAATAGGCGAACCCCCTGATGGTCCAGACTGCTGCGCCGATTTCCTAAGCTGCTGCATCCCGGAAGAGTTTCAACCTGGGGCGGTCGAGTCTCCCGAGAAAAAAATAACATTCGCGCCGAGAGAGGGAGGGAAAACCAGAGAGAGTAAAGCGAGGGAGATAATCACCAAAGGAAACAAAGAGACTAGTAGTACTAAAAGGGACCAATAGGTTTGACATATACACACAGTGCTAGCTCTACTCAAACATATCACGTCTCTTCTCTCTTTCAAACAACAAATTAAAAGTGAATAGGCTTGCCCCCGGTGGCGAGCGCGGCTTCCTTCACCGCTTCCGACAAAGTGGGGTGGCCGTGGCACGTGCGCGCAATGTCTTCCGTCGACCCTCCGTACTCCATCGCCAGGACGCACTCGCCGAGTAACTCACCCGCGTTCGGTCCGACGATGTGCGCGCCTAAAATCTTGTCGGTGTCAGCGCATGAGACGAACTTCACGAGGCCTTCGGAGTCGTCGTTGGTACGCGCTCTAGAATTGGCAGCAAAAGGGAAGGTTCCAACGTTGTACTTCACGCCGCTCTCCTTCACCTCCTCTTCGGTTTTCCCGCACCACGCCACTTCCGGGTGGGTGTAGATGATTGACGGGATCACGTCGTAGTTCACGTGCCCCGCCTTCCCCGCGAGCTGCTCCACACACGAAATGCCCTCCTCCTCGGCTTTGTGCGCCAACATGGGGCCCTCCACGATGTCTCCGATGGCGAACACGCCAGGTTTGGTGGTGGCATAGGAATGCATGTCAACCTTGACCTGTCCAACTTTGTTGGTTTCAACACCAGCTGCGTCAAGCCCTAAACCACTAGTGTACGGCTTCCGTCCCGTCGCGACTAAAACGACATCCGCCTCCATGGTAATAGCGTCACCGCCCGCACTCGGCTCGATGGTCAACTCAATCGCGCCGCTGTCCAACTTCTTCGCCCCTGTAACCTTCTTTTCCATTTTGAAATCGAACCCTTGTTTTTTCAGCGCTCGCTGGAATGTCTTCCTCATCTGCGCGTCCATTGGGGGGCAGATGTCTTTGCCGAACTCCACTACGGTGATTTTTGAGCCTAAACGGCCCCAAACGGAGCCTAATTCGAGGCCAATGACACCCCCCCCGACCACGACCATGCGCTTCGGCACCTCCGTCAACGACAACGCGCCCGTGCTCGTGACCACCGTTTTCTCATCCACCTCGACACCTGGGAGTGAGGCAGGTTCAGACCCGGTCGCTAAGATGATGTTCTTGGCTGAAATAGTCTCTGTGGTGCCGTCTTCCTTCGATACGACAACCTCACCAGGAGTAGAACTCAAGGAACCCCACCCCTTTGAATAAGTCACTTTGTTCTTTTTGAATAAACCCTCGATGCCCTTCGTTAATCCGTCGACGCTCTTCGCCTTCTGCGCCATCATCTTCTCGACGTCGATGGAAACCTCGCTGGAATTCGTATGGGCAATTAGTGCGTGGGGGGATGGGGGTGTTGGTGGTTAGTCTCTGTGATACTAGTAGGGTTGTTTAGACGTCTGCCTTATTTCTAGTGGTGCAAAGGGCAGGGCTTGGAGCGCTACGAGTATCCTCGCGAACGACGCGCTCAACCGTCTCAAAAATATCTGGAAAAATCTTAAAAAACCCGTTTTGTATGGGCAAACAGTTTGGCACGCGGTTGCCGTTCGGGGCGCATCTTTTAAATGTTGGATGGATGATGAAGAGGCGCGATGGAGAGAGCGGCTTTCCTAACTACCCCTACCACTTACCCTACTGAGATGCCGTGTTTCGCCATGGTGTGGTTCGCGTCGTGGAACAGGTGCGAGGCGTGTAACAGGGCTTTTGAGGGAATGCAGCCCACGTTGAGACAGGTGCCGCCCAACGTGCCTCTTCCCTCGACGCACGTAACTTTCAACCCGAGCTGCGCGCCTTTGATGGCGGCGACGTACCCTCCAGGGCCGCCGCCGATCACCACGACGTCTTGCGTCTCCCCGGAGGCGTACAACCGCTGGCCCAAAGTGCGGAGGGGGGAGGCGAAGCGGGTGGTCCGGCGGGACAGGGACAACATCTTGATGTGTTGTTCGTTTTCGCGTGCAAGCGCAACGAAAAGTGGCGTCTCGATTTTTCACAATTCTGTTTTCCTTTTCCCCAACGACGGGTTTGTGCTTTCTCGAGGCACGCGCTTGGCCCGCTGGACACACTCCCGCGCGCGCCGCCTCTACGCCGCTTCCATCGATCGACCCGAACCACCCTCGTTTCGTGTACATCTCGTGCTACCGCCCCCGCGTCCGTACGCGATACGATGTCCACCGACCTTCCGACCGGTCCGGGTTCCTCAACGTACGGCACTTCTGCGCGAAACAGCGAAGGCACTAGGCGCGTGACGCTCCGGGACGGCCCGTACCGCGCGCGGTCGCTAGGGGGCGCCGCGAGGGTGGTTGTGAACCTGGCAGACCACGCTGCGGAGATCGCGAGCAGCTCGGTGGGCCCGAGGCACCGACGAAGGAAAGAACGACAAGTGGGGGAAGGGAAGGGGAAGAGCGAAAGCAACGATAACAACACAGGGTCTGCTATTCCTGAAAAACCTCACCCCCAACGCCACACCCCCCTCGGTAAGCTACAAACCCAGCAGTTGTTACAAGCCGCGGTGACGACGAACGTGGATGGGTTGTGGCAGGTCCACCCCAGTCGCTTGTTGGAGTACAGTCCACGAGCGCTGCACACAGTGGGGTGGTTCCCGTGGCCGTCGAAGCTACACCTTTCAGTCACGGTGTTCGCAAACAAGAGCCTTCACATCCAAACGTTAGTAATCGTCGCGTGGACCGCGATCATCCACGCCACGCACGGCTTGGGCATCAACTACACGTACCAGCAGCACTTCAAGGCGATTTTCGGGACAGCGTATTTGGGAAGTCTTGCTTCTATGGGTGTTATCATCGCGTTAGTACTAGGGTTGTTCATTTCCCTCGTCGTGCAGCGGTGGTGGGAGGTCCGAGTACAGTACGCCTCGTTCCACCACGCGCTTTTGGAATTAGCAAACTCATTCGCGGTGCAGAGCGAGTACGACTTGTTAAGTGCTGCTACTGGTGTCACTACTGCTAACACAAGAACTCCTACATCTTCTCCTTCCACTATCGATACCCTAAACCGTAAAAGAAAATCAAAAACGTTAAAAAAGGTAAAATCAGAGCTTTTCCGGCTCCTCAACCTGGCGCACGTTTTGTTCCTTTCGCAAGCTGGGGAGCGGGAGGAGAGCGTTAAAGGCGCGCGGGCATTACAGCGGGGGGAGGGGAGGCACAACTTTCTGTTCAGACGGAACAACTTGAAAAAATTATCACAAACCGAAAGAACAAGCGCGTTTGGTGGAGACGACGCGGCGGCTACGCGTCCTTCTTCCCCTCTCGACGCCGACGACGTGGAGATCACGGTGGAGCACGATGAGACGTGCTCCGGGACTGACAACAGCCTGGACGCGGACACGTCTACGGCGCGCGTTCGGAGTGACTCTATTGACGAAAACACAACGACGCCTCCTCGTGACCCTATGAGCAAACAGTCTGGCCACGTTCGAAACTCCACAGCGATTTTCCAGGACGACGACATTTTATCGAAGCACGTCACGCACCTGGACCACGACGACTTGATCGCGTTGGGGTTGGTCACGCCTGAGGAGTGGGAGACGCTGCGAAACGCGAGAACCGCGGGCATGCCCCGGTTTTCCGCGGTGCTCATATGGGCATCCACCCTGATTCATGAGTCTAACGTTCGCGGGTTGTGTTGCGACGGCACGAAGAGTCAAGCTTTACAAAAGATAACGGATGCGAGGCAAGCGGCTGGCAGAGTGTTAACCTACCTCGCCACGCAACTGCCGTACACGTACGTCAACCTAGTTTCCCTGGTAGTCCACGTGTACCTGTTCGTGTTATCAACCTGGTTCGGGTTTATTTGTGCCACCGGGCTGAACAAACTCAACTTGGATGGAGTTGGTGTGGAAAGTGAAAGTATTGTTGCTGTTGGAGACAGTGTCGGTACTCCTGTCACCAAAATCACTGAGAACAACACCTCGTTGACGTCTGACTACCTAACCCTAACCTTCGCGTACTTCTTCCTGGTGTTCAGCAACGTTTTATTCCAAGGCCTTCTGAACATCCACGCCCTACTGGACAACCCGTTCGGACACCACCCCGCGAAGTTCCCGTTGAGGGCGTTCGTGGCGCAGCTTGTTGGTGCTACGTCGGCGCTACTGCGGGACAAACACTTGCCACCGCGTGACTCGCCGAGCGTGACTGTGTTTTTTTCAGACGCCGACGATGGGAGTTCCAGTAGTCAATCAGGAAGTGAGAGCGATGACCCATAGAGTTGATGCGAGTGGTGACGTGAATGACACTGAATGCATTCTATAGACACCTTCAAGGCGCATTGAATGTTTTAAATACCCCACTACACCTCCCCCAGGCCTACGATCCCCCAGATCTCCACAAGCCCTATCACGACTTCTATGACAATGAGCCAGATGACTATCAGTTCTAGCCGCGTTCCGTTTTTAGTTTCCAGCTCAGTCACCACCACTCCAACTAAATCTTCTAAGACTAGTAACCTTGTGTTAACAATATCCACCCTGGTTTCGATCTCCAGATAGTCCCGAGTTTCTTCGTACAGCTTGGCGTACCGATCAGGGGCGCCCCACAGGAACTCCGGCTGGTCTAATAGATTACTCGCAACGTTCAAATCGGCTCTTTGCAAAAACACTCTCCCTCGCAATTTACTCGCCTCCTTCTGAGTCAAGTCAACATCGCCTGTTTTCGCCATCGCTTTCGGAATGTACTCGGTATCATCCGCTAATTCCGAAGCTCTCTGTTCGTACACCGCTAATTTCGTGCTTTGCGCCAACGCATGACTAGCCGCTAGCATAACCGCCGCGTCCCCCGCTTGCGATGGCGGAATCGCAACGACGTCATCCACCACCGTGGCGAACTCCCTTTCACGCGATTGAAGTATTTGAATCGCTTTGAATTCCAGCGCTCCAAATAACGCTTCTTCATCTACGCTGGCATCGTCGTTGCTGTCATCTACTGACGCGCGAAACGAAGGACTCGGACTGGGGCGTTTGAATCGAACGGCTTCGTTCGGGTCCTCCGGGTCGGCGAACGCGAAAAACGTGGTATCCACTTCCACCGCGTCCACCGGGAACGGGTCCATTTCACACGTGCTTAGTAAGTCCCTAGTAGCCGCCCTTTCCTCTTCAGGACTCAAGCCCCAGAAAACTACAATGCCGTATTCGAAAAAAAACGCGATACGAGTGTCGACGGTGGTGCGACATGATAATGAGCTCTCATCAGATACGCCCTCGTCAATCTCGTTCGCCGAGCCAGTATCACACAACCTACTAATAATCGTCTCGTCATCCAGTTGTTCCGGGTCTGACCAAACCCCTTTGGAATTCATTAGTTTGTTTTTTAATATCTCAAGGTCGTACCCGTCCGCCGTCGCATATGTGTTGATGCGCGACGCGCCCATCGCACCGACGTCGGATTCATCGTTGTTGGAATCGTCCATCAAACGAGAGATACGTGCCCACCGGTTTGCTTTTTTGGAACTCTTTGAGGATGAAGAAAGGGTGCTTCGTCGAGTCGTGGGGTCGGTCGTGCGTGGATCTGAACGCTGAGACCCTTTGCCGAGCTGCTGCTTGAGCTTGGGCACACTGTTCGGGGGCAACGCACGTGCGGTTTGAAAACGCTCCGGCTTACTCGAAGCTGGAAAACGAGATGGACCGATGCGGAGGCTTTGGTGCCCGATGCGCCCGGATGGCCCTGAGGCAAAATGGGGCCCTACACTCGGATTCGCGAACGCGCGCGTGCCAAAGGAGGACATGGGGACTGCGGGAACCCCGCGACCCGGCGACGTGGAACAGCGCAGCTTCGAGTGAGAAGGGCCCAGTTGTTGTTCAGTGACACATAAAAAACTAGACCGCAAAAGTTCTGGCGTCTCGGGAGTTCCAAACGTATTTCGCCACTTCCATCCGCACCCCCCTCCCTTCTTCGCACCACCATGTTGAACGAGTTTGAGCTCGAGCGCGCGCGTCGCATTGAGGAAAACAAGCGGCGCATGTCCAAGATGGGTATCAACACTTTGGCGTCCAAGCTGAAGACCGTGGCGCCCGCAATCGCGGCTCCCCAGGTACGAACCTGTTCTAACAATGCACATTGTGTTTTCGCGCCCTTTTCCGAGACCGTCGGGGACGCCCGTCTCCCGATGCATTGAACGAGTGATGTATCGCGTATCTATTATTCGCTCCGAACCGCACATATCGATCCATCTAAGCCGTGCGATACTTCCGTTTCGATCGAAACGCACTCGCGCACACCGCTCCCGCCAAACGCAATGCACAGACACCTCCAGATTGTTTCCCGCCCGATTCACGGAACCGGGAAACGTGGGGAGTCGCGGTGGGATGTGTGTGGGAACGCGCGATCGTCCACACCGCGTTTCCGAATCGAGCGTGGAGACGTTTCCGTAGTACAACGGGCACATCGTGTACTCAACACTATGCACGCATCACGCACTACTCACCACACCTCGCTGACCACTCCCCCGACCCATCTTTTCCCTCACTGCACGCATCGATCTCATCAATTTTGTCAACACCATCAACCACATCCAATAAATCAACAGCGAAAAGCCAACCCCCGCGTGTTCGTCCCCGAGTCTGAGCGCCGCCGATCGAGCCGCGACCGAGTCGTGGTGAACTACGCTGAGAAGTTCGGTTTAGAGGATGCGGACGACGTGGCGGCAGCGCGGCGGAGATCGTCTAGAGGCGCTTCTCGAAAGAAAAACTTGTCGTCCATGTCCGACGGCGACCACGCGCGTCGCCGGTTCTCCGTCGGCGCGCGTGTGTACGACAGCGAACTCGGGGTGACGTGCCACTGGTGCCGCCAGAAAACCGTGGAGACACACGTTCTGTGCACCGCGGAGGGTTGTGGAAAGGGAAGGCTACCAGTGGCGTTCTGCGGCATGTGTTTAAGAAACAGGCACGGCGAGGACATCGACAAAGCGGTTGCGAGCGGGATCTGGGAGTGCCCCAAGTGCCGAGGGAGCTGCGGCGAGGGGTGCGTGACATGCTGCAACTGCGGGCCATGTCGCAAAGCCAACGGGCTGTCTCCCACGCACCAGGTGATTCAGCTGGCGCGAGCCAGTGGGTTCGACAACGTGCACGACTACTTGGTGCATGGCGTCACAGGGCAAACTCCGGCGCAGTTGCTGGACAGGAAGAGGAGCTTTGCGTGGGGGAAGTGGCTCACGGGTGACTTCGCGGCTGCTAAGGAAGCTGAAGCTGTTGCCGCTGCCAAGGCTGCTTCGAAGGAGAAGACGCAAACATTCAAAAGCGCTTCCAAGGCCAAACCCTCACCCTCGCCCGCCAAGCGAAAGACGCAGCAAGTCGTGGATGTCGCCGCGGAGCTTCGCAAGCGCCGCGCGGAGGCGCTGGCGGAGGCGGCGCGCGAGAGCGACAGCGACGACGACTTCGCCATGGTGCCTGCGACGCCCTCGCCTGCGAAGAAAAGGTCTATCAGTGGTCAGACGCGTCCTTGGGCAGTAGCCCTAGCTTCTCGAGGTAAGAAGGCCTCTCCCAGTTACCCCGCGTCTCCGGCGACTCCCGGTGCGTCCTGTGACGCGCGCGGTAAGCGCGCGTCAAGAACCACCTCCAGGGAACTGTTCGAGCCCAACTCAAGCCCTGCGAAGAAACAGCGACAAGGGGACATCAGAGCCATGTTCACGCCGACTAAGGGACGCGCGACCCGAGCCCGTGCCGCGGCGTGAGTGGAGGTGGACAGAAGGAGGAGTAGTCGGTGATGAGATGCGGAAGTTAGTAGAAGAAGTGAGACGTACGAGTGCAGCGAGACGCGATTTGCAAGACGATGGTTGTATTGGGTAGTGATACTGAGTAATAATGGATGTATTATGGTATGATATTAATACTAAGAATTAAGACGTAAGGTTTCAGGTATCTAGATATCCTCTATTGCCTAATTAAGCTTTCTTAGCGTTAGTAATGAACGCCTTCACTTTCTCCGCATCCTTTTTCACGCCGCCGTCGTCCGCCACCCCGGACGCGACGTCCACCACCGTGGGATTACACAACCCAACCGCTTCATGCACGTTTTCAGGATCCAGCCCACCAGCCAAGATCCATCCTTTCCGTGAGATGCCTTTCGGAGCTTTCAAATTGTTCCAGTCATACGTCTCACCGGACCCCGCGACTACTCCGTCTACTAAAACATAGTCCACCGCTCGTCGCGGCCCCTTGACCCAATCAACCGCCGCGGTCACCGGGTTAGCGCCCATCGCGTCGCTCCTCTGTTTCATCAATGCGTCTTCATCACCCGGTAACGCCGTGACGATGTTTCCGTCCGCGTCCGCGCTGACGACCCAGATGGCTTTGATGGACATGGGGAGGTCCTTTAGGGCAGTTCTAGCACCGTCGCCGTGCAGTTGCGCGTGATCGATTTCAAGGTACTTGCACGCATTAGAAATCTCCCCAGCAGTTTCATCGACGAACACGGCGACTGGCGTGGCGTTTCCAGCCTTGGCACACTGCGCAATTTCCTTTGCGATACCTAGGTCCACGGACCGCTTGCTCTTGGGCCACAGGATCATCCCGATGAAATCAGCGCCGCTGTCCACGGCGAGTTGGCAATCCTCCGCAGAAGTCACGCCGCACACCTTTACCAACGTTTGGTTGGAAGCGGCGGTGGTGATGACACCTCGCTGGGGTTTAACACTCCTCACGTTGGCCTTGGCTTTTAACGGCTCGGTAGTGCGAACGCGGGGGGCGATCGTGACGCGCGCGGTCGCCTGCATCGCGGACATCGTGGACATCGTAGGTGGGGGCGTGGGAGCGCGGGGACAATGCCATCGGATGGGGCGATCGGAGTAAACAACACTGCGACGACTATGAACAACTGTCAAGATCTTTGCGAAATGAAGATTACTCAAGCTGAAAGCAAAGTGCCTATCAAGGCTTGGCGATGGACGTCGTACCCTTAATCGATGTTGTCTATCAGCTCCCAATGAACTTCGACGAACCCCTGCAAATGAACACGTCGATCGTTATCCAAAAAAGCAACTTTTTCGTCACGCCACCGCCATCGCATCGTCTCCCCCCCTCACTCCACACCGCACCCCTCCACACAAGATGTCCTTCGCCGTCACCTCATCCGCTACCCGTGTCGTCGTCTCTGCGCGCGCGCCCGTGAAGGCCCGCAACACCACGGTCGCCGCCTTCGCCGCCCCCGTCGCGTCCAAGGCCACCGCCGCGAAACTCTCCTCGAAGTCGGCTGTCGGCGTCGCCGGTCTCAAAGCCACTCGCGCCACCACCGCCGCGAAAGCCCGCGGCAACATGTCCGTCTTCGCCGGCCGCTTCAAAGCCGAACGCACGTACATCATGATCAAACCGGACGGCGTGCAAAGAGGATACGTACGTATAGAGATAGACACCACGACCGAACGATGTCAATCGCGTCCAAATCGGAAAAGACGACATGTTTTTCGAGACGTGATTGATGGATTGATTGACCTTTCGCGACATCACCTGTGCCTGCATCTGACTGACCCTAACCCTAACCCTAAACTCAAACCCGCATAAACCCTGACAACCCTAATGAACCCTAGGTCGGAAATATCGTGCAGCGTTTCGAAAACAAGGGTTTCGTGCTGAAGGGCATGAAGATGTTCCAGTGCCCCAAGGCGGTGGCCGAAGAACATTACGAAGACTTGAGCGAAAAGCCATTCTTCGGCGACCTCGTGGATTACATCGTCAGCGGCCCGGTGATGTGCATGGTCTGGGAAGGCCCCGGGGCGGTCAAGGCGTGCAGGTTGATGATCGGCGAAACGAACCCGCTCGTGAGTAACCCTGGCACGATCAGAGGTGACCTCGCCGTCGAGGTCGGTCGCAACGTCATCCACGGCTCCGACTCTGTCGAATCCGCCGAGAGGGAAATCAAACTCTGGTTCGGCGGCGAGGACGAACTCATCGACTGGGAACCGACTGTTACGCCCTGGGTTAGAGAGTAAATGGGTAATGGGATTGATATACTAGTGTGTGGTGCTGTGCAAGCAGCGTCAACCCACTGTTAATACTTCATTTATTACTAATACATGACTTACGCGCCTCTATTTTCACGCTATCGTCACTCAAAAAATCTCTCTTCTCTCGTTCCGATGTTTCACTTTTCCTCGTTTCTTTCGAAAGGAAGTCGTTCGCTCACTCCGTCACGCACATCGTCACACCTACCGTCATGAAGACGGTGTCTCTCTTTTCCGGCATCGGCGGCCTGGACCTGGGGTTGGAGGACGCGGGGCATGAGATAATCCTGCAGGTGGAAAGCGACCCGCACTGTATACAGGCAAGTGAAACAAACGTGGTGGCTTTTGGAGGTTTTGGTGACAAACCAATAAGTGTCTCTCCCTTCCCATGTTCCCAACCGCTGACCCCATCACCCCCCCACAGGTCCTCCAGCACCACTTCCCAGGCCGCGCGCTTCGCCGCGATGTCGCGGAACTCACGGAGCTTCCCCCCGAAACCGAACTCCTCGCCGCGGGGTTTCCGTGTCCGGTGCGTTCCTTTTTTTCTTGGAGTGCCAAGAAAACGCCCAGAAAAACGACAGACAGTATATTTTCCCTCTTCAAACAGTCTCACAGTCTCTGTCGCCTCCACAGGACGTGAGCTCCAGCAATCCCACCCGCCCCGGGTTACGCCACGGCACGCAAACAGGCATGTGTTCTCACGTGTTCCGTTTACTCGCGAAATTCAAAGTGCCTTGGGTCCTGCTGGAGAACGTAGTGGGTTTACTGCACTGGCACATGAAAGACGACCCGCCGCAGCCGCCCGCCGTGTCGCTGATCGTCACTGAGCTGGAAAAGCTCGGGTACCTGTGGGCGCACCGCGTGGTTGGGCTGACTGGTTTCGGGGTTCCGCAAAGACGTCGACGTGTGTTCATCGTCGCGTCGCTGCATGGCGACCCTAGAGATGTCTTATTAGCGCCGCAAGCCGTGTGCCTGGGGCAGTGCGTGGAGATGCACCGACGACGCGACGACGATGACGATACTCACTTCGATGATGATGGTTTCGATGACACGTCAATAGAACTCGATTTCAGTGACCCTTGTGACCCTCGTGACCCTCGCAACACTAGTCCCAACTGTGATTCCGAGCCCCCATCAATCGCGGAAGGCCCGGTGTGTATCGAGTGCGCGTTGGACGCCGTGGCGTCGCCCACCGACGGCGCTGGCGCATTCGAAACCGCGACAACCGGGAGTGGAAAGACTTTGTGTCAAGACCTCTCCAGAATCGTTCCAAAGTGCACGCACAAAACCAGGGAGTGCTACGAGTGCTTCAGGACGCCCCCTTTTGTGGAGCCGAAACGAGTGGTGGCATCTGTTGACTTGGCAGAGAAGCGACACGGCCCGATGCTGGATGAGCTGTTCACCCTGACCACCGCGAACGGCAAGCGGATGTGCATCGTAGAGAGCACGGGCGACGGCACGGGTAAACGGGGCATGCTTCACGTGGAGGACGCAGAAAGGTTAATGGGTCTGCCCGCCGGGTGGACGGAACCCGCGTACCCGTTACAGGTACCCGGGAAACCTATACGAAAAATTGATTACGGGTACGTGTCGTTAGTCACGAGGAATGGAAGAGTCATTGACGACGACAGCGGGGACCAAGACGACCAAAACACCCAAAACGCCGCTCGCGATCGCTCGTTCCAAACTTCCCAAAACGACTTCAACCTCGCGTCGGCAAAGCGGTTCGAGAAGCTGGGTATCGCTGTTGCGGTGCCTCAAGCCCGGTGGATAGGAGAACGGCTGATGCGACCGTACGACTTGAAGTTTGGAAGAGCCGGGGATGCGGTGGCGTTCCGCGCCCCGGTCCCGGGAGGACCCAACACGGCGGTCGGGGGAGTGGCGGACAAAAGAGATCGCAGAGTGGTGCGAGCAAATGCTGGTCTGGAAGATACTCCGCAGTCTCAGCACGAGTCGCCCACGCCGAGCGCGGGGTACGGCGGGTCACCCGATTCAGTCACCACGGGTGTTACCGGTCGTGACGGTCTCATAAACGTCCGTAACGGTCGCAACGGTCGCAACCCCAACCCTGACCCGTGTATCTCCGACGCCGCCGCCGAAGCCGCCGCCGCCGCGTCCGGGTGGCCCGACGCCGCGTACAACGTAACGCTGATGGTTGGTACGGGCAAACAGTTTGGTAGCAGTACACGTGATACCTCCGCAACGGGACTGCCCAATTGGCGCGGAAGGCGCTCGCTCTCGGGGTGCGGCGATTCGCCCGTGATTCGCGGGTTCGTGCCGTTGGGTGACTTTCTGCGACGCTCGATTTCCGAGTCGCACGACTGTTCCCTAGAGCAATCACTGGGGTACGTTAAGCGGTTACGGCTGGAACACATAGAGATCGAGCCGTTCGTGGCGTACGGCCTGGGCGAGAAGAGACCGCCGCGAGGAGCGAAGGGAAGAGGTACAGAAGGTACAGACCAAGGAGGTGGGGCAGGTTCATCACGAGGCAAGGGCGTCGCTGCTACGGTTGACGCACCACTGAATACTACTCACGACCTAGTCGAACCTTTCATTCCTGAGGAAGATAGGCCCCCCGCGGGCCGAGTGGTGTGGGCGCCGACCAAGGTTGGCCGAGGCGCCACGGCGCAAGCCTGCTACTGGCCCTCCTGCGCTCTGCACGCGCACGACGACAGGGACGCCATCCCCGTCACTGCGTTCGACATTTTAAAACCAAATGAAACACCTGAGACGCACGTGTTAGTGGTGTACTTCGGAGACAAGACGTACGAGTGGTGTGCCGTGGATGAGCTGCTGAACTTCAACGAACACTTCCAAACGTTATCCACCAACCAACCCTGCGTGGTGGGTAAGAGAAAGTTCCAGCTCGGCTTGGAAGCCGCAAACAAATGGCATACAGAACAACTTAATCTCGGATTGACTCCAGCTGTCAAGGCGGCGATATACGCGCGCACCAGGGCAGAGGAAAACTTGCGTCGAGCGGTGGGTGCGCAGTGCGGCGACGGTTCAGATCTGCCTCCGCCGGCGTCGTGCGGGTCATGCGGCAACTGTATCGCCAAGAAAAACGCACAAACCAAAGTTCCGTTCAGTCAGCGACACATCCCGCGAGCGGCGGTTACCAAAGTGACGAGTTACAAACCAGTGAAAGTTACGGGCAAACACGACGCACACGTTGCTTGTCCCCAGATCGCGGCGATAACCGAAGCGCGGAAAGGCCACGTCGGCGCGTCCCTAACGTTGCTGCGAGAAAACGCGGTGGGAAAATTCGTCAAGATTCTCTGGCCGGATGAGCGCCGACGGTTTTTCGGCGAGATTTTTTCCTTCGACCCGGAGCGGATGACGCACGGGGTTAAGTACGCGGACGGCGACGTAGAGCCGATGACCAGGCTGTGGAAGGAAATCTTGCAACTTGGTGTGCCGGAGGATAGGGAGGCGGAGCTGGAGACGCGAGGGGGGGTAGAGGCGAGAGAGGCGAGAGAGGCGAAGCGTAAACGCGACGACGACGCGGATGAAGCGGGAGATGTACACGAAGAGCCTCCGGCAAACGCAGACGTGCTCGTCACGCAGTCGGAAAGACCGAGACGCGGACCTGGACGACCTCCTTGGAGTGGGCGTGGGCGTGGACGGGGACGGGGACGGGGGCGTGGACGCGGACGCGGACGTGGGCAGGCGTGTGTCGTGGGGTGAAGGAAGACGGGAAAGGGGAGGAGCGAAAGACTTTGAGAGAACTTGTGGACTTGTTTTGATTTGACTGATGAAGATAAAAATACTGTCCTTAAGAATACACTTTGCCTATCGTTTCTCCAACACCGCCGCGACTTCCCCAGCGATGTGGTGCGCCCAGGCTGCGTACCCCCACTCGTTCGGATGAATGCCATCCTTCGCGGTCAACAAAATATCGGAGCCGAAGATTGACATTTGTTGCGTCGACGGCTTCGGGACAAACACCGTTCGCGGCGAAGACGTTTTTTGGTTTTCTTTTTGCTCTCCTTTTTCATCGAGGTTCCTCTTACTCTCGGATAGTAATACCTCCACCCCCCCTAAACTGTCTTCCTCCGCCACTTTCCGCTTCTCGTTGTCCCATGCGTCACCTGCCGCAATTGCGACGAATGACAAGGGCGGGGGAAACGCGGTGACGAGCTGCATGGGCATGCCCGGAAGCACCACCAGCGGGTGTTTTCGGTTCTGTTTACTTTTGACCTTCGAAGGTACTTCGTTTTCTTTTGCAGAAGCGCCGTCCTCGACGCTAAAAGCGTCGCGCACGTCTTTAACCGCTTTCCGTAATTCAACGCGAAACGCATCAGGCGTCCTTCCAGCAAACGCGTGTTTGAAGTCGTTCACGCCGCACAGAAAAATAACCACGTCAGGGGTTCTTTCGGGAGTATTGGGTCTGATGGAAATATTTCTGTTCAATAGTTCACCGACGATTTCTTTTCGAATCGTCTCGACGTCAGCCGCTTTCTTCCCCAGCGCGACCCACGCAACGTCGCGACCTGTTAAATCACTCAAGCGCTCGCCTATGCGCCGGGGTAACACCGGGCCGAACCCATAAAGCTCAGAAGACGAACCGACACCCGTGACCAACGAGTCGCCGATGACGTACACTAACAAGTCGGGTTGGTTTTTTTTTACTTTTAATAATACTTCTGACGTTTCTTTCTCGTTCAAAGACGTTTCCTTTCCTTTTCCCTTGGCACCCGTGTGACTGTTCGCGACAGCGGAACGAAACGGCTTGGCTTTCGATGGATGGTGTTGCGGTTTCTTTTCGGTAGCACTGACCCTGTTACGGTCCACCGCTCTCGGTC
>TARA_B110000977_G_scaffold201023_3_pt1 | contig 31475 bp, 21 predicted proteins | sample TARA_B110000977 | Tara Oceans TARA_B110000977 (sample SAMEA4397798) | marine metagenome | biome: Polar Biome; feature: [SRF] surface water layer (ENVO:00010504); material: water (ENVO:00002006), including particulate matter (ENVO:01000060) such as... | depth 5 m | reverse complement strand
ATCAGCATCGGGGTGAAGTGGGGCAAGGAGAGTTTGACGGTCGATGTCGATACGAGCCAAACCGGGTTGGAGCTGAAAACGCAGCTGTTCTCGTTAACTGGGGTACCTCCGGACAGGATCAAGTTAATGGGCTTGAAAGGGGGCAAGGCCATTGTGGACAACACAGATTTATCGACCTGCGGCTTGGACGATCTGGCCAAGAAGAACAAGAAGTTGATGATGATGGGGAGTACTGCTGAAGTCATAAAAGCCCCTACCCAGGAAATCACGTTCGTAGAGGATCTTCCAGAAGATGAGCAGATCGCGGCTTCGATGAAGAACTTCTCCCCCGGCCTGACCAACCTGGGAAACACGTGTTACTTGAACTCGTGCTTGCAGTGTTTGTATTCCATTCCGGAACTGAGACGAGCACTGGAGGAGTACGGAGCGCAGGCTACTGGAGATAACTCATCAATTAACTCAGGAACAAACCCGAACTCCTCTGATGCCGGCAAAGCTTTAGCCCTAGCCACTCGCGACCTGTTCAACGAAATAAAAACAAGCACTGCGGCGGTGACGCCGTTTCGATTCTTGGCATTGCTCAGACAGCTGTTCCCGCAGTTTGCGCAGATGGGCCAAGGCGGCGTGTACGCGCAGCAAGACGCGGAGGAGTGCTGGGGCCAGATCGTGGGTGTTTTGGCCAGAGAGGTGCCCGCGATTCACGATCTGTTCGGCATTGAACTGGACATGAATTTGAAAAGCGAAGAGACTGGGGAGACCCGGAACGAACTTTTGACGCAGCTCACGTTGAAGTGCAACATCACGATTGAGGTGAATCATTTAAGCGACGGGTTCAAAGTCGGTCTTCACGAAGAGCGGGAGTTACGATCCGAAGCGCTTGAGGGGAACACCGTGTTCAAGGGTGAAAGCTTGTTGTCGAAAGTCCCTGAAGTCCTGAACGCACACCTAGTCAGGATGTTTTACAAGCTAGCGTCTAATCTTGATGCCGAGGGTAGCTCTGGCAACAAGGCTAAGATTTTGCGATCCGTGACTTTCCCGGAGAGATTAGACATTTACGAACACTGCACTGATGCGTTGAAGAAGGAGTTGGACCCCGCTCGGCAAGACAAGATCGAGGCGGAAGAAATTGACGCTATGGCGAGATTAAAAGCGGAACCCCGAGCACAACTCAACGCGGAAGTCGCGGCTGGCACAAAAGAAGAAGCTGATAAGGCACTAGAGGCGATGAAGTCGGGGGAGGACGTCAAGAAGAGGAAAGTCGAAGGTGGATCTTCGTCGGGCGACGCGGAGATGACTGACGCCCCCAGTGAAACGGCTGACGAAACGGCTGCGAAGGAAGCTGCACGGGCTAAACTGAGCAGTGAGAAGTGCGACGGCACTCGCAGGACCGGTTTCTACGACCTCATCGCGGTGTTGACTCACAAAGGCCGGTCGTCCGACTCCGGGCACTACGAATCTTGGGTCAAAAACGCCGACGGCTCGTGGACCGAGTTCGACGACCACCAACCGCACCCGAAGGAAAGCACCGAGATTTTAGCGTTAAAAGGAGGGGGGGACCACCACATGGGATACATCCTGGTGTACAAGGCGCAGCACATCTAGACAGGGAGGTGTCGTGGTGATGAGAATAAGGCGCATCTCGAATATCGCAATGTGATTGATTTAATCGTCGTAACCTCTCGTATCTCACATCGTATCATTCGGCTCTCACCTATTACTCGAGTACTGTCATGTACTCGCTCTACTTGCTAGCTAGTGTCTACTTACTGTTGTTTGGATGTGTTCCCTCTGACTAAATGCCCCTACACCGAACTGGCATCTATCCCCCCCTGGTCCTGTTGATCCAATTTCACGTTGCGCGGCGTGACCAACACCCATCGGGGAAGGTCGTACTTAGCGCCTCGTTCATCGAACACCGTGGTTAAGTTAGGCGTCGCGACGATGATTCCCGCGGACTCTAGGTATAGCCTAGCGGTCTCTATGTCACTCGCCGCACTCAGCACCGCGGCTTTCAACACCTCCCAAATCTCGTGGCTTCCCCCGTAGGAAGGGGAGGTATCCCAGAACTCTTCGCGTTTTTTGTTGAGCTCATTTAAACTCGGCGCGGGCTCGATGTTGAATGGTTTCGGTAGTTGCCAGTTCGGGTAGTGCGGCCCCCCCGAAACTGGGTGCGTCACCGGTTTGTTCGCGGAATTGGAGGGGGAGGAGGTGACGCACCCCATGGCAGTAGGGTGCTGGGTCACCGTAAGCGCCTCGTCGTCCGGCGCGCCTCGAAATGCCTCCCCCGATAGCTCCAACCGTCGAAAAATCGGTGACAGTTGTCGGGACGAGAATGTCTGTCGACGAGGCTCGTTTTCCACCAGGTTCGGCGCCCAGGCCATCCCTACGCACACCGGAGCACGCGTCCGCGGTACGTCTTGGACGTCTGGAACGACAGCACGCGCGTCCGCGTACTACGCACGACACGGAACCTGTAGAATCGTGTAACCTCCGTGATCATGGGGGGCTCTCAGTCCCGGTCTGTGGGTGGTGACCAGGGTTCTGGATTCGCGGCGGGTACGCCCGGATCTGCACCTCCCCCGTGTTCCGGGATGAGGGAAGACCCCGCCTCTTCCGCGTCCGACTGCCCCGTCCCCGAGGAGTACCGCGGCCGGCACGGCATCTTCAACGTGTACAACACGAAGATTGATCCTCGGAACAACATGCCAACCGTGGCGAGCCAGGGCTTGGCACCTGGACAAAAACGCGCAATCCCTACAGCTCGACAAGCATCTACAATCCCAAAATCAGGAACAGACGGCACGTGGACCTACCCGTCCCCCCAGATGTTTTACAACAGTTTGGTGCGCAAGGGCAAGGCGGAGGACTGCACGGAGGACGACATGACGTCGGTGGTTTCGGTACACAACTCCATGAACGAAGATACGTGGCGCAGGGTCGCGACGTGGGAGAAGCTGCACGTTGATGAGTGCCGGAATCCAATGTTGTTGAGATTTTTGGGGAGGCCGGATGACTTATCCCCGCTCGCGATGGCCCGAAAACTCCTAACTGGCGAAACTCCGTTCGACCGGCACGACTGGTATATCGATCGGAACGGCAAGCAAGTGCGGTATGTCATCGACTACTACTTCCACGAAGACAAAGCGGGGACGCCGGGGCAGTTTGATTTAGTCGTCAGGCCGGCGGCGGACGACATGACGTCAATTCTGGACCGCGTGAAGATGTCAATCTACGTCGGGTGCGCGATGGTCGGGATTCCGTGTCCCATTACCGGGAACAACGGGGAAATAGGTGCAGAAGCGTCATCTGTCAACACCACGGCGCCGGAATCGTGAACGTGGTAGGGATAGTGATGCGTGGGTTCTGTGAGCGGGTCCCAAAATATGAGGCGACTAAATAATATTGCTATTTATCACGAAAACTTTTGCTGAAAAGTAATGCTACTACTATTAATACTATTACTCTTCACGTACACTTCTCAGTCGTACGACTTGGACGGCAACACGCTACTTCGTCTTATGTGCTTGCGCCACCGCCGGTACGATGAGCGGCAGACACGGGGAAACACCTTCCAGGCGACGAGACCCAAGAGTAAATAATACGGAGTTCGCCTCACCCCTCCCCAAAACCACCCCTCCGCTTCCTGGTACAATTTCCAGTCGTACAAAGGGATGTCGTCTTTGTTGAACTTTGCACCCATGGTGTACACTCGTAGGACGCCTAAAACACCTCGCCACCCCGCATATTTCAATGAGCAGCAGTGTCTGTTTAGTCCCACGAACCCGGCTACGATGTATCGCACTCCATTAATAACGGGAACGCCTTCATGCACGTTGAATCCCCCCGCAGTGAGCATTTGTGTTTTTCCCAATTTGTACAACACACCGTGTTCTTCCAGCAACACGTCAGGGCTCGGCTCGTACGTAACCCACCCTGCGCGGGGGGGGGTATCGCTATCGCGCCGTTTTTTATTTATATTCTCCTCGTTCCATTTGTCAGTTTCTATTTTCCAATACATCGATTTATTTTTCGCGACCTCATCGCAGTCCCAAACCCGGGTACCCCCCCCATTATAATCAAATTCCGGATCACTCAGCGCCACATTGAAGCTCGCGAACGATCCGTCCCTGTGTCGGTGCAAACCGGGCTGCTGGTCAAGACTGTACTTCACTAGAAACGCGTCGTTTATAGTTAGCTTTGCACTTTTATCGATTCCACATCTACGCTTAACATCATTCCCTACTCGTCTCCACACTTGTTCCATTATTACCTGCGACTCCCGTCCCAACATGTACATGGGCAAGTCCGTGGTGGAGTACTGGACGTGACGTTTCGTAGTCCAGCCGTTTTGGGTGGCGTAGGCCTCTGCGCTTGCAATGAGCACGTCCGCTTGCGCATCAGTAATCACATTTTCCAAAATCTCAGGAGCACATCTCGCCAGAGGGTGTTCGTTGTCCGTCTCCCAGCACCTTCCCTCGCAGTCGGGGGGCATGTTTTGCCACTGCGCGTGTACAGAGTGCGTGCACAACACGAGCACGAGCGCGCACAACACGGACCGGGGGGTCATGGTCGCGGCCACGTGCGTCGCGCGCGGCGATTTGGGAAATGGGCGTTTTTATTCCTCGTTTAACAACCGGGTTTTTCAGTTTGTGTCATCACTATGGCGGGCGCTCTCGGATCCGCGCTCGGTGCATTCCGTCCGTCCTCTCGTGTATACGCTACGGTGTTCCTGGAGCGTAACCCGTACTTGTCCTGGGAAACCCAGCGACCTGTGTTCCAGCACCCAGTGTGGTCGGGAGTGGTGCACCCGCACTTGCCGCACTGGGGGACATCTGAAAGTGCGGGCACCGAAAACCTCTGCGATGAAGACTCCGCCACGACTGCGACACGGCGCGCATCGGGAAAGCAAGCCTCGACTCGTCGCGCAGGAGTGTCAAGCTCCACGAGACCAAGTGAACCCACGTCTGAATCTCGGTCGTGGCTCCCCCGGGTCGCGAGGCTCAGCCCGACGGAGGCTCAAACACTACCGCCCTTCCACGTGCAGACTATTTCGGGCTCACTGTGTCGCGACGCCAACGACGCCCAGCACCTGATCAGAGCGGCATCCGACGCAGGCGCGAGCACACTGCTGTGCGTGACAGGCGATACCACGAAAACAAACGGAAAGAGTGAACGAATAGATTCCTTGACGCTTCTTCGCTTCGCGCGAGAGATGAAACGATCCGGCGACGTCGACGATGAAATAAACATAGCGTGCGTCGCGAACCCTTGTTTGGAAACGGCGATGGGCAACGGCATAGGGGCAATTAGTCTGGAGAGAAAAATACAAGCGGGCGCGGAGATGGTTATCACGCAGCCGGAAGTTGTGCCGGAGCTGGGGAGACGGTGGAGGGAAGAAATAAGCAACGAGCTGGGACTTTTTCGTGTTGATGGGAGCGAGACAGAAATCGAGATGATCTCTGGGATATCAGTAGCAACTTCTGAAGCCACTTCGAAGCGGTGGATGACTCTGGTGTTCGGCGACGGTTGGGATGCCCGGTTTGAGGGTACGGAAGCGGGTTCACTGATACAAGCCGTGCTCCGTGAGTTATCTGTGGCTGAAAATACACTGGATAAAGAGACGTTCAAGAATTGGGTAGTAGAGCGCTCCGAGTTACACTGCGCGGGGGCTTTATTGTCGCCGACAAATAGTTACCATGGCTTGCACGTCATGCCGGTTACCGTGGCGGGGTACGAAAGCGCGGGGGTACTGGCGGACTCCATTGCGACGCTGGTGGAGGTGAGAGATACGGGGAGGTAATAGCTGTAACATAAGTAGGTAGGAAAGTCTTTCTTTGTATTTACAAACTTACAATTTTGTAGTCTCTGTAAACGTTTCGAACGCGTCGTGCGTAACGTTACTGCTTGTCGAAGCCGAAGTAGCCTTGGATGGTGAACGGTTCTTGCTTGATTTCGGGCTCGGGTTTGATCTCGGGCTCTTGCTTGATTTCCGGTGAATTCTCCGGCTCGCGCTTGACCCGCTTCGAACTCCGCGGATCCGCGCGTGACGCTTTGCACGCTACGCAGTTGCGTTTCATCTTGCCGTGGGGGCAGGGGTTGCATACTGTGCAGACGCGTTTCAGCTTGCCGTGAGCGCAACAGTTGCACTCCACGCAGTCGTTTTTCAACTTGCCGTGGGGACAGGGGTTGCACACTGTGCAGTTGCTTTTCCGCTTTCCGTGAGGGCAGGGGTTGCACTCCTTGCACTGGTATTTCTGCCTTCCGTGCGAGCATCGCTTCTGTCCCATCGTTCACGCACAACGTCACCCCGCGCGCCACGATATGGCGCGTGCCTTTGACGAACGAAGGAGTCGTAGCTTTGTCACTCGTTCCCAGAAAAGTGATTGTCATAAAATTTCCGAAACTGCCCGCGCTTGTATGTTTTGGCGCTCAGTTGGGGTACGAGAGGGAGTGTTGTAGTGTGGGTATGCGTAACAGGTGTAATAATTGTAATAGGCGTAATAGGCGTAATACTAGTAACAGGTGTAATAAGTACTGTATTCATTCATTCGATTCGCTCAATTCGTCTGACCGTTCGTCTCACTTTCATTCTCAATCGCTCACGCGCTGGAGCTGTCCCTCCCCCTCTGTTCCAGTCCGTACCTATCCCTGAACGACGAAAGCGGCTCTTTCTTCTCCTCCATCACCGCTGACATGTACACGATCATCACGATGGCTAGGATTAGGAAACAACACGCGCCGAACAAACCAAAACCAGCCACCGCGCTGAACATCTGCGCATCTTTGAGTGACCAACTCGTGGCCGGTAAATCATTCAGCCACCGCTCGTGCGAGTACAACGAGACGCACGCCTCGCCGAGCGCGAAGAACATGTGAATCGCTGAGGCGACGATCAGACCGTACGAGAATCCAGCGCCCGTTTTGGCGATCGTCTGATTATATTTGAGAAACAGAAAAGGAAGGAGTCACGCGGTCAGTGTTGCAGAGACGAGCAGACCAGTCATAAGATAGTTTTTCCATGACGGAGGACAAGAGCGTGGGTTGGGTCTCTTCTGCTGGGAGACTCCAACACAGCATTTCTCCTTACCTTCCGCAACAACACAAGCAGCGAGAAGAACAGGAACAGAATCACAAGCACCACCGCCCACGCGCTGGTGGCGACGATGCCCGTTACGAGGTTTGAGGACGTCCGATCGCCAGCCTCAAACGTTGAGCTCAGCTTCGAGATCCTCTGCCCCTGCACCACCGCCAGCAAGCTCCAGATCGTCTGGATCAGCGTGTTCCAGCTCCACGTGACCCACAGAATCTTACGGGCGCTCCACTCCTCGCACCCGAAACTACAATGCACCATTGCTGAGATGGGGTGAGGGAGGCACGTGCGGTGCGAGCAAAAGTGGGAGTGTGTTCTACCTGACGAAGCGTTTGAACACAGGTGTCGCATTTCTCGAAAGGGGCTCATATCAATCGAGCGAGAGTGCTCACTGCGTGACCCGTAGACATCTTTCAACTCTGACCGAGACTTCTTTTGTAGACTGCGAGACCAATAAACATGCCAGGTCAGATTTCCCGAAGCCCCGATCAACACTGGCGCACGCACGGCGTGGAGTGGCCCTGGTGTGTGAGGACACACGGCGGTGGTGTGTGTGTGCCTTTCAGTGTGAGACTGTTTTCGGATAGCGTTTGCGATGTCGGAGTCTGGCGGGTCACCGAAAGCAGTGGGAAGCGACACTTCCGAGTCGCGCGGCGGAGGATCGGGTGGTGATTACCTGGAGCAAAAGCTGGAACGATCGCACCGCGCGTCGGTTCGCGAGCACGCCGCGGTTCGATGCCTCGGCGGCGGCAACCTTCTGTACGATCCGCTTGGCGTGTTCCTCGCAGGGGAAAGAGCCGTATCGAGTGTCACGGGGGGTGCGTTGAGTACGACGAGTCCGAATTCGGATGAAGGTCAAAAAAATATTTTAACTCCATCGGTACACTCGCGCGCCGTGAAACACAGGGTGGTTGACGACATAATCCTTCGAGAGTGTCTCGCTAGTGACTCCCCGATAACTCAGGTCGTCGCCCTTAACCCAGGGTTCTCAACGCGGCCGTTCCGTTTGGCATTACCTAACGTGACGTGGTTCGAGATCGATGCAGTCGAAGTGCTTTTGTTCAAAAGGCAGTTGTTGCGCTCGGCGGGCGCCAGCAGCGGTAACGCAAAACACGCCCCGTCATCTCCGTTCCACCACATCACACGAGAGACGGTGAAGGAAGCAAAAGTAGTGGGGTTTGATCTGAAGCAAGAACTCGGCGAGGATAAGAAGTTGGCGAGGTTGAAAACGTTACTCGTCAAGAATGGGTTCGACGAAAAAAAACCTGCTGTGTTCATCGCAGAGGATACGTTGGTAGGGTTTGAACCTTGGGAAGTTTCGGCTTTGTTAAACGCGTTACCAAAACCACGAGGCTCGTTACTCGTCACTGCAAGCGTCCCCAAACGCGTGGTGAAGTGGGCGAAAAGAGTGGGCGAGGACGGGTCGAGCGCATCCACGATGAGGTTACAGGAAGTTTCCAGCCGGTGGCGATCGAATTTAAGCCACGTCCGACCGAAAGGGTGGGCAAAGATATCAAGCGCGAACCTCCAGCACCACGCCAACTCCTACGGATACCTCACCGATCCGGAGTTGCACAGAGCGGACGAAGAACGGGTGGTGGAGTACCGACGGTTGAGGAGGGGGTTTCTCGGTGTGCCGGGGATGCCTGGAAATGTTTTCACGCCAATCAAGCCCAAAACTATTCTCAGAAAAGTCCCGTTCGCGTCCAAAATACCATTGGCAAAAATATTAGTCGGCAGCAACCACACTACTGCACCTTCCGGCCCCCCCGCCACCGCAAGCAAAGGCGTTTTTAAACCATTAAAAACGTTTCTTTCCTGGCTGGGAGTCGGCGGGGGTGGTTATCTGAAAAGTGCAATCGGGCACCCGAAAAAAGCAGGCGCCGGCCGAATCGCACACAGGCTGGATGTACTTTTCGGATCCACGATTGGACGATTAATAGTTCTCACCGGATTCGGATTAATAGGCCACGTGTACGGCGACGACTTACAGAGAACCAGTGTTTTGATCGTGTCTAGTGTCAAGAAAGCGACAGTGGAGACCATTGAAACCGGCAAGGAGTTATTCGAGATGCATATTGGACCCACCTTGGACTACAAAGTGCTGCCGTTCCTCGATAAGAACGTGGCGAAAAAACTGCCTGGTGATGTGGAGTTTAAGCGCCGGGGGAACAGCGGCGGGGGGGCAAAGGGGAAGACGCAAATAAAGAAGAAAAAACCCGTCAAGCCGGCGAAGTAGAAGGGGAAAAAGTAGTTAGAGATGTGGTTTTATGGATCAACTGAAAAGCACTTCTTCGCTCCAAACGAAGGGGCCCAAAAAAGAAACGCATTCCTATAGCAAACACCCCTCGTAACCTCGACAGTCGAAAAAAGCGTAACCGTCGAACCGTCCAAGAACGCAACACCCGAAGACCCGACCAAACCCGCATACCCTCGCCGCGCCTGTCTTCGTCCGTCGAAGCAATCGGTTGTGTGGCGAGATTGGTCCAATGGAGCCTCCTCGCATGCGGCGCGTGCGGCGCGTGACCGCCGCGATGGTCGCCGCGCTGTGCTTCACAAACGCGAACGCGGCGTACGTGCACGACGACCCCGCGGGCATCGCACATCCGGGGTGCATCCGGTCTTCGCCTCCGTTAGTGCGCCACTCCAGGGGCGGCATCGCGTCTGCGAACCAGTCCTGCCCAGGCGCACCGATGACGGACGTGTGGGACTTCGACACCGATTTGTACCCGTTCAACCTGGAGCGCGCGCGGGACACGTTCGACTCCTTCTGGCCCGCGAACAATCTGGTCGAGAGCAATGATTTCAACCGCCCGACGTTTTCGGATTACGTCGAGCCCGGGAACCCCCCCCGACGGCACACCGGGTACACCTGGCCCGGTACCAAGTTTTGGCGGTACAAGTTTCTGTGGCAGACATCTGTGCAGTCCAAACCAACGCACTCGTTCAACATGGACATCGCGCTGGAACAGATCAACGCGACGATCGTCAAGGAATTGCCGAAGATGATGGAGTACCTCGCCGAAAACGATTGCGACACGATCGACACTTCAACGTTAACAACCCGGTTGGACTCCGCAATGCGTGACGATTTCGACCGCTCCATGCGCTACAGATTCGGGCACCACAGCTGGCGGTGCGCTGGGTACCACTCATGCGATGTGTTGACGCCGCCGGAAACGACTCTCGGTTACCTCAACGACGAGCTGGATCGCTTGATGACGGCGCGTAACCGCACGCTGGAGCGCGCGCACCTCGACGCGTACAAATCGCAAACCGGCCGACCCACCGGGGATTACTCCTTCCTAAACCAATACGCCGACGATGTCGACACCTGCATTGAGGATCTGAGTGCGTTCAATTTGGAGGTGACGAAACAGGTGCGTTCGGAGTACGCAGCGCAGCAAGCCGCGCGGTTTCAAACCTTTTTGGAAGACGCGAAGTACGACGACGTCGTCAACCCAAGTGACACGCCCTACATCAACATCTCGTCCTGGAACGAGAACATCCCTAGGGTGAATCAATTGGTGGAGACGGAAATAAAAAAAAGGTGGGTTCGCGATTTCAACGAGAATGTCACGGATTGGACTGACGCGAAAGGCGCGTTGTACGATTCTTTGTCTGGCCTGGACGTCACAACAGTGTCACCGGACATGACCCACCTCAACTCCCTGATCGAGACGCAAGTCGCGTCGAACTGGATATCTGCTGCGAACGATGAGTTCGAGGAGTGGAAGACTTCGCAAGGTCTTGGGTTTTTAAGGATTGATCCTATCACCTCCCGGAACCCGGGTGTCGCCGCGATGAACGCCGACTCAAAAACGCAAGCGGAGTCGGATTGGGTTTCGCGCGCGAGTTCGAACCTCACTTCTTATTTATCCGCTAATGGGTATACGTATGTCGACGGTGTCGCGATCTACACTGTTTCCGAAGACATCGACGCGTTGAACGCCGACGTCGAAACTCAGGTCAAAGCGGAGTGGGTTAGGAACGCGCAGAACGACTTTTACGGTTGGCTGATTGACAAGGCTTATACGGAAGATGTGAGCAATGCCACGGCGTCTATTACGTCAGTCACGCAGTCTATTTCTTCTCTCAACTCTGCCGTGGAAGCCGTGCTTCAAGCCGCGCACGTCACCGACTCACAGAACGAGTTCCAGCAGTGGCTCACGTCCAAGAGCTACGCGTACGTCACCGGGGTTTCTATTGACGAGGTCAACGAGGACATCGCTGCGGTGAACGCTGAGGTTGAAACGCAGGTCAAAGCTCGGTGGGTTTCGGACGCGGACGCCGCGTTGCAGCAGTGGCTCGCCCAGCGGGGGTTACAATCCGCAGTTTCCGTGTCCATTGGATCTGTCACCGATTCCCTGTCCACTTTGAACGACGCAATTGAGACGCAGACCGTGGATGACTGGGTTTCCACTGAGAATGCCGCGGTCTCCACTTGGCTCAACTCCCAAGGGTACGACTCTTTGGTCTCTGCGTCCGACGTTTCCTTGGACGGCTCGGACGCCGCGGCGCGTAGCGGTGGGTACCCTGGGTACCCCTTATCGGTGAACAGCGTGGTCAAGGCTGAGGTTGAGGCTGACTGGATCTCTACTGCTTCGGCCGATTTAACCAACTGGCTCGCGTCCAAGAACTACAACACCTTCGTCACCTCCTCTGACGTCGCGATCACCACCACGTCGCCCAACGTGGCCAACATCAACGCGGTTGTCGAGGGCAAAGCCGAGGCGGCGTACGTTACTGCTATTGACGCCGAGTTGCAGCAGTGGCTCACAGCCAACGGCTACTCTGACGTCTCCGCCACCGTGGATGACGTCAACGAGAACTTCGCGGTTTTGAATGCTAACATCGAGAACCAAGCCAAGGACGACTGGGTGAACGACGCCGACGACGAGCTCGACGCGTTTTTGACCGCCAACCGCTTTGGGTACGTCACCGGAGTGAGCGTTGGATCCGTTTCCGAAGACATCGACGCGCTGAACGCCGCAATCGAAACGCAAGTAAACTCTCAGTGGGTCACCGATACAAACGCCTTGCTTCAAACCTGGGTCCAAATCGAGGGGTACGCCTCTTTGGCGAGTGGTTCCATCAGGGTCACCAACACATCTCCCGACTTCGCGGCGATCAACGCCGATTTGGAAAGTTCCGTGAAAGCTGACTACGTCACTTCAGTCAACACGGAAATAAACCAGTGGGTCGTGGACAACGAGTTCGAGGACTACTTCGTCGCGAGCAGTGATAAATTAATGGACACGGATGACGTGGCCGGCGACATCGCCGCGATCAACGCCAACGTCGTGGGTAAGATGGAAGCCGAGTGGGTCACTGAAACGGACGCCGAGTTCCAGCAGTGGCTCTCGTCTGAGTTTGGGTCAAACGTCACGGACGCCAGCACCCTTGAAATCACCGCCGCGGACCAGGATTTCGACGCCCTCAACTCCGCCGTGGAAGCGTTGGCGCGATCTAAGATCCCCGACCTTGGTGACTATGAGCCCTTCGAGCCCGTGGCGTTTGAGGGGTTTGTGGCGTTTGAAGTCGCGGAGGAGTACTCGTACGACGCGTACGCGCCTGACGTTACGTCCGCGCCACACGTGCCCACGTTTTCTGTCAATGTTGGTGCCTTTGGGACGTACGTGGACTTCGCGCCGAGCACGGCGTACCCTGCTTATGTGGACTTCGCGTTGACCGACGGCGCTTACCCCGGGTACGTCGCGCATACTATTACTTCCGCATTCCCTGACTTGAGCGCTTCATTCACGTGGACTGCTTTCAGTTACGACCCTTTTGTATCCGGCACAAGCTACGCGACCTACGTCCCATTCGTCCTGCCCAACGGCGCGTACCCCGGTTTCGTGGAGTTTGCCTTGAACGCGTTTCAGTTCAACGCGTTTACGTTAGCGGCGTACCCTACGTACGTCGACTTTGAAAACTCGAACCCGTACCCCACGTACGCGCCGTTTTCTATGGTCCCGGCGTTTTCGCACGAGCCTTACGTGCACTTGCGCGAACACTCGTTCACCCCCTACGCCCTGCGTACGCCCAACCACCCCCGCTGGTGGTCCGACCGGTACGACCGGTTTTGGATCACGGACCCGAAACACATCGACAAGCACGACATGTCCAAGCTGTTTTACTACCACAAGGCGTGGTACTACCAGGAGTACTCGAGATGCCACGCGACGTGTGTCGGGACGATGGGCCCGAACACGGAGGTGGACACTGACTTTCTAGCCCCCGACCGGGTGTGCGACTCAGACGACCATATCTGCCCCACCAGTAACACCCCCTCCCCAGCTGGCACGAACAACGACGGGACGTGGGAAGAGTTTAACCTCATCTTAACCGCGCGTGTATCGCACATCGGGAAGCACCCTTCGTGTCCGGTTTCGGACCCGTGCCGCACCTCGCCCCCCCCGTGTTTCTATGTAACCTCGGAGTGCATCCCCGACGTCGTCGTCGACACGCGGGTGAACAACACCGCGTTACGCACGCGGGAGGACATCCAGTTCAACGAAGATGAAAAGTACCTTCACGAGCCCATGAAGGTATCGGACATCGTTGAGTGGAAGCTGGTGTCTGGACGGCTGGACCGCCCTGGTGCGCCCAAGCTGTGGAACTACTGGACCGGGTTGGACATGGCTCCGTTTACGAGCCCACGCGATAACCAAAAGTACCACAAGGTGTGTACGTTCGCGCTGGTTGAACGCAACCCAAGTAGATTCGAACGGGGCGTTGAGTACGGTTTCTCGATCGCGGAGCAGCTCCGCAAGGATGACGAAGGCCACACCGCGGAGTGGCAGAACAGCTACAGGGCGCCCAACCACGTGTACGACGTCGGGCACGTCGGGGACATCGAACGCTGGCAGCGTTCGTTTGGCGAAACGGTTTCGCCTCTTTTGAACAACGACTGTTCCGGGCGATTTGCGAGCCAGTGGAGGAACCGCCGGTACTCACCTGCTCAGCAATTCGGATCCGTAAGTAAAGTATGGGGCACGTGCGCGGATACCTGCGCTGCTCTTAGCACCTCGAACGCCGCCGCGGATGCTATGGCGGAAGCAACGCTCGGGGTTACGCAGATTGTGGAACCAAAACACACAATCACCGCGGTTCGCACGAAAACCGCCGACCTGGGTTCCGCGCGTATGGGCAACCAGTCTATAGGCCATGTGGACACCGCGCACCTCGCGGTTGCGGGTGCGCTTGTTCTCGGTATCGCCGCCCTCGCCGTGGTCGTGTCGAAACGCACAGCTGTGTCCACCGAACTTGCCGCTGAGAAGATCCCGCTGATTGCCAAAAACGCGGCGGGCGAGTTGTCCTTGGATATCAACTAGGGAATGACCCGCGACGTCGTCACCGTTCATCCCCAATTATGTAAATTCTAGCAAATTAGCTAGAATACTAGACGACGAAAGTATCGTCCACCTGTTTTTATGCCTATTATCACAAGTTTTCGTGACCTCTACGTGCTGTTCACGTCTCTCGCAACGCTCATTCACTTTCTTCAAATTTCAGCCTCTTTCTTTTTCGCCGCCTGCTTCCTCTCCTCCACTAATTGCCTCCTTTCTTTGTCCTCCCGGATCGCCTCCTTCGCGCGTTGCTTTTGAATCTCAATCTCATCCTTTTCTCGTGTTTTTTCTCGTTCCCAGCGTTCCGTTTTTTGCACCGCTAACAGGGATGCTTTGTGCAGAAGGTCTTTGGCGATTTCAAGGCGTCGAAGAATCGCAACGGGACACTCTTCCGAAACGTTAATCTTCAGAAAACAAAACGGAGGGACGCTCTTGCCGTTGAATTGAGGAGTAGGATTAGTAGGAGTAGCTGTAGTTCCACTCGCACCTTGCGCGTCGTTTTTCTCTGTGACTGCTCCGCATGCAAAAAATGCTTCGTTCAGCTCCACGAGTTTTGGAAATCCAGCCGCCACAAGAAAGTCCTCGCCGTACGCGCACGGCGACACTTTGTTCATGATCGTTTTGTTGAGGCACTTTATTTTCCTGAATTTTGGGTCATTCGGATTCGCCAACGCGTTCTCGCAAATTGAGTGCAACGTGTTAATGCACTGCTCTTGAACCGGTGGGGTGTTCCGCATAGGATCTTTTACGTTTAATAAGATAGTGATGAGCTTGTCCTTGTGCGTTTGTAGTTGGGGGGGTAAGGCCTGCTGACAAGGGGGGGATAGAAAAATTGGTGAGAAAAGCAAATAATAACAGGTCAAAATCTCTCGGAAAAACCGTCAGAAACGCCCCTTCAACGAGATCTGGGTTTGGTGGGTCCTACACGTACTCCTGGTGCAACCGGCGGTGGGTTCCTGGCTTGTTCCGCGGCTGCTCTATTCGCGGCGTCGAATCTCGCCGCCGCGGCTTCCGCAGCCGCCGCTCTGGCTTTGACCGCGGCTCGCTCAGCGGAAGCAGCGGATTGCGCGTCGTTGACTCTTTTATTTTTCATCTCCTCTATCGTGGCTTTCACGTCATGCGCCTCGATCACGGTCGCAGGACGACGGTCGTCCTCCATGACATCCGAGTCAGTGTCGGAGTACTCCTCCGAGTCACTCATTGTGGTTGATTTTCACTCAAAGAGGCGCGTGAAAACGGGAACACCGCGCGTCGGAGAATAACACGAGTCTTGTCAAGCGTTTACTGAAAAGCCAAAAAGGCAACTGTTTTCGAGTTAGATTCCTTGGTCTAATTCCTTGAGTTAATATCGGCGGCTGTGAAGAATGAGCCGCCGACGACAATGACAATGGATACAGCGAAGCGCGCCGCGCACACGTCGAGACCCCAGAGACGCAGACGAGGTATCGTACACGTCAGCGGTCGGGTGCGGGTGTCCTAAGTCGCGGATAGGCGGCTACGTGACGGGGACGGCATCTACGAGGAGTGACGAGAGGCAAGAGGCAATCCCTCCCTTTCCGAGAGCGGCGGCGGCTCGGTAGAAAGAAAGGAAATCAGAAATCATGTCCCGCGTCGACCTCCTCTCTCTCCAAGGCAAGGCCAAAAGAGACCCGGAAGGCTACCGGGACGACGTCCTGATGCAGCTCCAGCACTACAACGCGTTACACGGTTTGTTTATGCTTAAACCAGGGAAAGACTTTAAAGCGTTTGCGGACTTAACCAGTTTTTTAGCACAAGTCGCATCCAAATACCCAAACGACATGCCTGGTTTTCACGTCCCAATCATGGAGCTTCTTAACCAACACTATGCGCTGTTAGAGCCTAGTTTAAGACGAGGCCTAACGAGTGCTTTGATCTTATTACATAACAGAGGGTCAGTGACGTTAGTGGAGCTTCTTCCGTTATTCTTCAAGCTGTTCAGGACGCCCGACAAGCAGTTGAGATTACTAATCTTCAAGCACATCGTCGCGTCTGTAAAAAAAGCGAACAAAACGAAACGCGACGACAAATTAAACCGCGCTGTTCAGAACTTCCTGCAAGCCGCGATCACGGACGAACACGAAGCTGCGGCGAAGAAGGCGTTAGCGGTGTTGACTGAATTGTACCGCCGGAACATCTGGAACGACGCGCGGACCGTGAACCTAGTCGCGGAGGCTACTAAACACAAAAGTCCAAAAATTCTCGTCGCGAGTTTGAAGTTCTTTTTGGGGCAAGACGAAGCCGCTGAAGCAGCCGCGGAGGCGGGGGATTCCGACTCGGACGATGACGAAGACAAGCCCAAACAAGGACAAGGCACAAAAGCCGGGACCTCAACCGGGGTGTCGAAAGAAGACGTGTACAGGGCATACAACAAAGGTAAGAGGTTTTTTCTTTTTTTCTTTTTGGGATGTCGCTTGAGCACTCGCTATGAGTAATTAGTCTCTTCTCTCCTCTTCCTCCGGCCGATGATGCATTGATATATTTGCTACTCTCGAGCTCAAACAGTGACGACACACATCACCAAGATCTCTGAGGCCTATACTATAAGAAGGAAGATAAGGAGGAGTAACTGGTTTTTTTGCTGAAGTTTTTGGCAACGCTCATCTGACAATCGCATCTCATGTAACTGTAACCCACACTAACTACCCCTACCCCCCCAACTCACTTCCAACAGGCGTCAGCCGCACGAAAAAGAAGAAGCAGGACAAGCTGAAGCGCCAGGCAGCTTCTATTCGACGCGCGGACCGGAAGGAGGATGGCGCTTCCGGCGAAGCGCGGTTCGCGGCGATGACGCTTGTGAACGACCCGCAGAACTTCGCCGAGCGCCTTTTCCACCGGCTGCAGAGCGGGTCGGCGTTGAAGTTTGACACCAAGATGTTACTGATTCAGGTGCTGTCGCGAGTAGTGGGTCTTCACCGGTTGATGATACTACACCTGTACCCGTTTCTTCAGCGGTACGTGCAGCCCAACCAGCGGGATGTTACGAAATTGTTAGCGGCTACGGCGACGGCGTGCCACGAGTTGATCCCGCCGGACGCGCTGGAACCTCTTTTGAAACAACTCGTGAATCAGTTCGTGCACGACCGAGCGCGGCCAGAGGTAGTAGCAGTCGGCATAAACTGCGTGCGAGAAATCTGTTTGAGGTGTCCTTTGGTCATGAACACTGATCTATTGCAAGACCTGGCACAGTATAAACGAGCTAGGGACAAGCCGGTGGCGACGGCGGCGCGGGCGTTGATCTCAACGTTCAGAGAACTCGCCCCGGGTATGCTGGAAAAGAAGGACCGAGGGAGAGGTACGCACCGTTTCCGACTGTTTGCCTGCTTGAGGAAGTATTTCCATTTGTTTTTTTGGTTTTTGTGCCCGACTACATGCCTGTAACACCCGACGACGCCACCGTGACTACACCCCATACAAAAACCCAGCACCTACTGCGAGTGATGAGAAAATAATTCGGCGGAGAGCCATTCACAACATGACTCAGACGAATTATCCGCTTAGTAATTGACGCAACGAGTAGGATTTGGATTTTTTGGTTTTCCGACGACGTCCAGTTCGCTTTTCTTTACATATCAATTGCGATTTTTGGTGTTTACTTATAGCACAAAACTAACCACACCGCCCCTTCCACACTACCCAACCTGCACCAGGCGCTGACATGGATAAATCGCTCGCCGCGTACGGCGACGTCGTGGTATCCGAAAGAATAGAGGGCGCTGAGCTTTTACAGAAGGACATCGCAAAACGCCGACGGGAAGAGCGCGAAGCCATGGAGGCGTTTCACGCGGATCTAGAGACGTTCGATCCGGATTTAGATGGAGGTGACACGTCAGGCGGTGACGGTTCAGATTCTGACAGCGACGATGTCGACGTGCTTGGGGATGGTGACTTGGAAGATGGATCTGATGAGGAGGGGGAGGAGGGTGGGTCTGGGGAAGAGGGTGGGTCTGACGAAGAGGATGATGCATCTGAAGACGAAGAACTCTCCGTCTCTGAGGTCGACGAAGCGGGTTTGGAAAGTGACAGCGACGGGCGTGTGATGGACCCTGTTACGGGTCAAAAGCGTAAACGAATAACCCCATCGTTAACCTTGGAGGAGAAGAAACAACAAGCACAACAATTACTAAAACAAGCAGAAGCGAGCGGAGGTCCGAGTCCCAAGGTGAGGAAAAATGGAGTCTTAAGTTTAAGCGAATTAAGACGCCGGCACAAGGAACTTGCGAAACAAAAACGCGAACAAGCAGAGCTGGAAAACGAAGACCTCGACGGTTCGGATTCCGAGGCTGATACGAAAATAGAGCACGACCGGATTCTTGGACCCGAGGACTTCAAACGCATAAAAGCGCTGAAGACGGCGACTAAGTTAGGGCAGGCGTTTGAGAAAACAGGCGGGGGTAAAACCGCGGCGAGCACCGGCGCGGAAGAAATGCGACGCATGTTGCGCGCGGCGGATAAAAGCGCGGTCGCGGATAGACGGGTCAACCCTGACGCGTTAGCCGCTATAGGCATCAAACGCGCGCATGACAAAGAGTCACGCGTCGCATCCATCATGGCTGGCCGAGAAGACCGCGGCGTGTTCGGCGCCGCCAAGGATCGGAAAAACAAAAAGGAAGGCGGAACCTCGAACAAGGAGAAGAACAAAAAGAAAAACCTTCCGCTCGCCGCTCGGGCGAAGGCGGCGAAGAACCGGCGGACGAGCTTTGTGTCCAAGAGAGTTAAGGATAAACAGTTCAAGGGGAGGTTCCGGAGGTAACGATGGGGATTTTCTAATTTTTTACACCATGCTAAGCATCTACTCTGTCCATTCTCTCGTAGATGAGAATCGTCTCTGTCTCAGTGCTGGCTCCGGCGACGGCGATTGCTATTTTTTTCTTTCCATCGTTTACTTCAATAAACCTGTACGGAATTCCCGGCAAACCGTTTCTATTGTTCCGCGAACGAAGCGCATCAGACAGTACCGACAACGCGCCCATCACCGCTCCACTGGGAACAGTTACGGTGTCCAAAACGGTCCCGGTGTTTTCGAACTTAGTGGTTTGGAGCGTGACTGTTTTTATATTTTTATCTTCGGCAACTTCGCTTTGTGTGACTAAATCCCCTACAACCCGCCCGTTTCCGAAATCAACCACGATCCTGGATTCCATGGAATAGTCCGTACTTGAAGTGCTTTCATCGTACCCGTCACTCATAAACCTCAACGTCGCTTCTCCGCTTTCAAACGCGACGTCCGCTCTGTTGAGAATCGATTCGACGATGGAAAAGGGAAACACCGCCGTCGCGTTGCGCTCGCCGAAACTAGTTATCCACTGTTCTCCAGTGCGGCACTCGTCCCACCCGCTCGTCACCCGCGCGGCGAGTTTCAAAACAGGATTGGTGTTGGAATACGAAGCGTCACCCTCTTGACTTGTTGCTAACAAGAAACTTTCGTGCTGCGCCTCTTTGGCGAACCAGAAAAACGGAGACGCGAGCCAGGACCTTGGGGACGGCTCTTTGTGTTGCGTGCACCCGAGAAGTTTCCAAACGACACCGGGAGCAAGACTACCCATACTCGTCTCACCACAACTTGTGGATGCTTTGTTCACCAAATCTCGAAGCGTCTGGTTGTCCGCTTCATCCGCCTCGACGCCTCCGTTCGTGGTGACGCACCATCTGCGAAGCGATTTGGGGATGTCATCTATGTCATCTCGAAAGACATCACTTATTTTCTCATCACCCGCATCGTACGCAAACCCGTTCGTCGCCAGACGACGAACGGAACGCAAACCTAGTCGCCGCGAAACACCTCGGGCGCGACCTGAATGTTCCACGCACGCACGCACATGCACAGAGGCCGACGCGACGCGCATTCCCGACGTGCGTCAAGAGGAGTGATGAGATGACAGTCACAATCTTTGCCAAAAATCGAAGGCAAATTTCTGGAAAAGGTTTTTTCGCTCCGCCGACAAGAGGCGGCGGTACTCCGCCGCGCACGCGTCGCGCCGGTGCAACACGCTGTGTTCCGAATTTCTGACAGCTGCGCATACACAGCTGCCTCGTGAGACTGCTGTGGATACGCACCTCCCCGGTCACTTCAGATTTATTGCCCAGCATGGGGTGGTACCTGGTGTACTTCATGCACCGCCATCTGGATTTCCGAAAACAAGAGCTTCAAGCCCTCGCGGATTTGCACGGCGTCGGGGATACCGTCCAGTGGCGGTCACCGTTCGGGGACATCGAGCACAGTCCCTTGCACTATGTGTGGCTTCCGAATGATGAAGTAGCTTCTAAAATAGTGGAAAGAAGTATATTGACCAAAGCATTGATTGAGGTGTGGGGTGAGGGGACGGACGATGAGGCGCTGAACGCATCCATCGCAGATGAAGGGAAATATTTAACTCGAGCGCAACAAAAACGTTTCTTAGGGGAAGGTACGACTTTCAAAGTCGTGAACGAGGATTTCGGGTTCCGTGAGCGGGGGACGAAAGACGACCCTTTCGGCCCGGTGCGGAGAAGGATGGATAAACTAATTGAGGGTGGGTTACTGTTCAATGGTAAAGCTAAAATGAAGGACCCGGGTAATTTGTTCTGGCACATTGAAACGTGTCGGAGCGATAACATAAAAGGATTGCCGATGGACATTCCGGCGCGCAAGTATTTCGGAAGGGTAGTTGGCGTGGGCAACGGACGACAAGCGATCACGAAGTACGACCTCACCAAGCGCCGCTACCTAGGCCCCACTTCAATGGATGTGGAAATGGGCCTTATTATGTGCAACATGATCCACGCCCGAAGTGGAGGTGTCGTTTGGGATCCATTCTGCGGAACTGGATCTATTTTGGTCTCCGCTGCACACTTTGGCGCCATGACCATGGGCACTGATATTGATATTAGAGTAATAAAATTCGGCAAAAAAGACAAAAAGACAGGCGACCAAGTCGACGTGTGGAGCAACTTTCGCGATTACGGGTTACCCGCGCCGGTTGGGTTGTTACGGATGGACTTGCATAAGCATTCCTTTTCGAAACGAAAACACGTCGAGGGGATGCTTCAGGGCGTTGTGGGTGATCCGCCGTACGGTGTGAGGGCTGGTGGCAGGAAATCAGGCGGAAGAAAGCGTCTTAGCGACGGCTCCGTACCCCCCGTCCCTGATGAGTTCAAAAATGACCACATCCCATCCACTGTTCCGTATCCGTTCTCGGAGTGCATGGACGATCTCATGGACAATGCTGCTAGACTACTATCAATCGGAGGTCGCTTAGGATTCTTCATGCCCTGCGCCGCGGACGCGGAGGATGCCAAGACCGCGGGGGCGGACGAAACGCCGAGTCACCCTATGTTGAAGTTAGTCGCAAAGAGTGACCAGATGCTGAGCACTAGGTGGGGAAGGCGGTTGGTGACGTTTGAGAAGGTTAAACCGTACGACGAAGCAGTCGCCGAAAAAGCACGCGTAGAACTAAACAAAGCGCGATTAGAAAACGGAGGCATGGAAGATTTACTGCAACGCATGCGCGAGGTCGTGTACCACGGCGAACGCGCGTTGGAGAAGAAGAAGAAGGAACAGGCGAAACTCGAAAAGACCAAAGCCAGGGGGGTGGAGGTTCGGGATCCGAGGAAGGAAGGGGGTGAAGGCAAAGGAGGTGATACCGAAAAAGGTGAAGAAAAATCAGAAAAAATAATACCCGCCGCCTTCGGTGACGTCGTCGCGGCGCGACACGCGTCCCACTCCGCGGCTGGGGAAAAGATGGACAAGGCGAAACGGGAAAAGTTTCGAGGGAAATGTATGTAGTGGGTATATAGAGGTTTTTTGTCTCGTTGTGTTTTAGACTAAATGCTCATACAACTAACCCTACTCTTCCCCGTCATCGTCTCGGTCGGGCGTAAACCCCAGCACCCTTTGCTTTAAATTTGCAATTTCTTCGTTTCCCTTTTTCATGATTTTTTCGTATCGCACAGTGTCGTACGCGGGCGGCGTGGATGCGGAAGAAACGGCTATTGAAACGGCTGATTGTGGGGTCGAGTCGTATGACCTTTTAGTCACCACGTTATTCGGGAATTGAAAGTTATTAGGCGTTATAGAAAACGGCCCGACCCCAAACCCGCCGCGCATCATCTCACGAAACAAATTATTATTCGAGTTTGTTTCGTTTCTTTTTATCGAGTCGGGGGTGTTCGCGTCTACATACGCACTCACGTCTTTGCTCTCCACTGATAGCAACCCCGAATTTTCCATGAACTGCGTACCACCCAACGCTTTCGTGAAGCTGGTTTCGATGTTTTGAGGTGTCCTGATGGATTGCTCATAGGAAGCCTCATGCGTGAGTCGCGAAATTCGGCTTTTTAATTGGGAAATGGAGTCCAGTGAGTTTTTCAACTGCAAGCGTATAGTAGCTTCTTCTGAAGGGTTAGGAGATACCGAGATATCTTTTGAGGTCTGTTTTGAAGCGCTCTGCGCAATCACGTTCCGCGCTAATATCAGCTCAAGCTCCAATCCCCGCTCGCGTTCGTACGACTCCGCTAAGTTTGTTTTCAGGTGTTCGATAACCTCTTCGTCCTCCTCGCTCTTCTCGTTAGAAAAAGGAGTCGACGCGGACGCCGTCACGCTTCCGTCGCTGACTAATTGCTCTGTGCGTGACCCGTTACCTGAGGTGAACCCTGCACTCTGCGTGAACCGAATCGGCGACGGAGATACCGAAAAGTCGCGTTGTAACATGTGCTTTGCGGTGAGCTCGGCTATGTCGGCGTCTTTTTGAGCCGCGTCGTCTCGAGTCTTTTCCAGCGTGCTTTGCGTCGACGCTAGTTCCTCGATAAGCGCGTCCCGCAACGCGGTCACAGAAACGAGCTCTGTTTCAACCGCGACGCACCGTGATTGAAGCACGGTGAACTCCTTGTTGGACTCAGCTAAATCAGCGCGACAGTCGACGAGCTCGTATTGGTACTCCGCGAGTTTCGCATTACCAGAGGCGAGATTTTCTTGACACTTTGAGAGTTCAGTTTGACACCGCGCAAGTTCAGTTTCAAGCGAACCCAGTTTGGCTTCATCTTCAACTCGTCCGGTTTCAAGAGAAGCCAGTCTACTTTGACACATGCCAAGTTCGAGTTTAAGCGCGTCTCGTTCGGTTTCAAGGGAAGCTCGAGTCACTTCGCTTTCAATCGTGACGTGCCCGACCCGCGTCAGCTTTTGCGAAAGGGTCGATACTTCGCTTTCTCGTTCAGTTTCAAGCGAAGCGAGTTTGGCTTCAAGCGCCCCGAGTTCATGTTCAAGGGAAACGATTTTGGCTTCACCTTCACTGGCACTCCTTTCGACCACTGACCTCCACACCGCGCTTGGTTTGTGCGAAACTAAATTTAAGTCACCCGTCAAGCGGTCCACCTGCGCCAGCGCTTTTCTCATCCCCTCGTTCGCTTCGTTTCGCGCGTCTTCAATTTTTAAACGCATCATGTGCTCCGCCGCTCCAAGCCCTAAGCGCGTCGACGCCCTGGCTTCGTCCAACGTTGCAGTCGCCACAGCGCGCGCTGTGGCGACTGCAGATTTAAGTTCAATCGCTGCTTCTCTACGCGCGATGTGCACCGCGGACTCCACGGCGTCTTCCATCAGAGAGGTGGTGGACGCTGTGGCTTCCTCTCTCGCTTCAGAACACCTTCGATGCACGTACGCATCGTCATAACCGGTCATGGTGTCGTCGATGACCGTCACGAGAACCGTTACCGGGGTAATATCTTTTGATTCTTGATTAAAGCTCTTCACTTTCAAGCGCTCCTCCTCCAGCAATTTTTTAGTTTTCGCTATTTCGCGTTTAGCGTCGCCGAGTTCGCACTCCAGACGTTCGGCTTCGTCCCTGGCGTCTGCGAAGTCCATCGCAGACCTTTTGGCGGTTTCGAACGCATCAGCACAGGATGAAGCGCTTAACTCAGCCGCGGTTGTCGCTTCACTTGCCGCGAGCTCAGCGGACTTTGCATTTTGACGCGCCGTGTCGACTTCAAGTTCCATGCTATGCAAAGTCTCGACGTGCTGTTTCTCAACCGCGGCGTGTATGACCTTCAAAGCGCTCAACTCCGCGGTCGTGGAGGTCAACTCTGATTTTGTGTCTGTTAACTCTTCGGTAACCCTTTCAAGCGTAACTTTCAACTCTTCAGCTTGAGTGATGAGTACCTTTGAGTGTGTATCCTGTGTATCGTGCGTCAATTTCAAAGTAACCAGCTCCAACTCGAGCTCTGTGATTTTCGTCTCCAAGGCTTTCTTCTGTCGTTCAGAAGCGCTGTCGCTCAGGTTTTTCACCGCGAGCTCCGACTTGGTTTCACTCGCCAAAGTTTCCGCCGTCTCCGCCCGGGTCCGTTCTTGTTCAAGCATGACTAATTGCTCACTGAGTTGCGCTTCCAAGTCTTTGACTTTTTGTCCTGTCGACTCAAGGGTCGACTCAAGCGCGTCACGCAAAGCCACGTTCTGTTCCTCCAACGCGGCGGACTTTTCAGCCTCGAGCTTTTCAAAAGTAACCGTCTCCGCCGTCCTCGTGAGAACAGAAAGTTCATCTGAAAGCACTTCGTTTGTATCAGCGACACCCGTAGCTTCCGCGCGTGTTTTTCGCAGCTCATTACGCAACCCGCTGAGCGTCCCTTTCAACACGCCAAGCTCACCCTCTTTTGCGATCAATTTGCCCTTCAACTCCCCTGCTTCCGCTTCCGCCGCGGCAGTTGCAACGCACGCGGCGGCGGCGGCTTCGCTCGCGCCGGTGTTGCCGTTATGCTCAATCGTCAAAACCTGGAGCTCCATCTCCGCATCACGGAGGGCGTTTTTAAGTTTTTGAGTATCCAGTTTTGACGTGTGTACTTCATCACTCAACGTTCTGTTTTTTGACTTTAAAGTGCCAGTGGAAATCGCGTGTTCGGTGGTAGCGTCCTCTAGTTGTTTTGATTTTGTTTCAAGCGCTTTTTGCGACTCTGTTTTGAAGGATTGGAAAGTATCAGATTGATCGCGCATCTGCTTTTTAACCTCATCCCGTTCCGACTCTGCGGACTCAGCTCGTTTCGATAATGATTCGATTTCAGCACGCGCTGTTTCCAGCGCCATGCCTCGAGCGTCGCACATCTCACGCACCTTGCTCGATATTTCCAACACTTCGCGCATCTTTTTGATTTCATTTTGAGAACGCGCGTGCCTTTTTTTGTTTTCCGGAACGTCGCCGTGAAGCGCGTCGTACTCATCATCATCCACCTCGTCATAATCACTTTCGTCACTCTGGTCGTCCTCCAGTCCCTCAAACGCATCATCACACATCTCATCCCCGCGCGTTTCGTTCAACGCCTCAGCCCACTCCTCGACTTCTTGAATGGCATCGGTCAACTCATCTGAATTAGAATGAGACAACAACTTTGCCGCTCTTTGGCTCATTTGTTTCCCAGATTTGTCGGAGCCTCGGCCGGTTCCAGTTCCACGGGCAGTACCACTAGTGTAGTGATTGGTGATCTCCCGAAACGCACCTTCCAGGGACACGCGTCTAGTAGCGTGCGTTGAGGGCTTGCGTTGCTGGGGACGGGGACGGTGGTGGGGAACACAGTTTTCCTCATCCCCGTCATCAGCCGAACGCAACTCGCGATGTCGAGAGGGCGCCGCGCTCCTACGCGTGGAGGCGGGCATCGCGGTGGTGCCAAAAGTTAACGACCTCGCACACTTATGTCAGATGATGTCAACACACCGCCTGTGTGCAGGCGAAATACACTTCGCGTGCGCGCGGACGTATGGCACGCGACCGCACGTGCCGTCTCAAAATGTCTCGGAACTTCCGAGTGCGTTTTTTTGAACGGTCCAATATTTCGTCCCCCCGAAAGTCAACCGCGCCCCGAAAGAAGTCGTCCCAACTCCGTGTCGCGTGGGGAGAGTGCGACACGTGGGGCGGTGCCAGGCTCTACAGTTCCACCCCTCCGCGCCTGTTCGAACATGTCCTCCGCTCGTCGCCCCGCCTCCGCGCGGCCGCGGACTGTGGAGCGGTGGACCGGTGACATGGAAACCGCGCATCACGAGGAAACTCCCGCTGGGTACACAAGACACTATCGACATTTCGCAAGCGTCCCATGGCGCGAACTCAACACGCGCACCAGGGCGTTACAAGCGCACGAGTTCGTGAACCCTGTTGGTTACGTCGTACGGGAGAAACACAAGTACATCAACCCGCCGTTTTACCTAGAGAAAGAGCAGGTACTACAAGCTGATGAAGCGGTCCGTGAGGCGAATGAACCCGAGTACCGACATAAACGCGACGCCGAGTTACGCCGAGTTCGCGACGACATTCGTCTGCGCGATCAATTAACGAAAACAAAAACCCTACGCAAGTCCAAGAAAATCGAAGCGGTGACAGAAGAACTAGTCCGGCCGCACAAATTCGACGAGCGGACGGGCAAACTTGAGCAACGCAGTGGTGAGTACCAAAGGCTCGGGACTCGGGAGAGACAGATGACTTTTACAGGCGTCGGCAACACAAACCAAAATGGAAAACCAGTTGCGATTGAGTACAGCGTGTCGCGCGATGATAAGAAGATGACTGAAAAATGGGACAATGAGTTGAATGCTACCGATAGGGAACATCAAAAGGCACGTGCTGTGGCGAAGCCTCGTGCCAAAACTCAGCCCCCGGTACCCCCGGTCTCGTCGTTCACGTTCGCTGAGCGCACCGCCGACCCCGTGGAACGCGCGATGACCGAACAGACGCGACTCAATGCGCACCGGCCCACAAAAACCCGACCCGTATCCGCACCCGCCGTCCGCCCCCAAAAAGTAACCCCTGGCGAGCGAGTTCTACAAATTCACGGCCCTCAGAACTCGGCGCAGCGACGTATCGCGACTAAAAAGACGCGAAGCGCCAGAGGGGGGTTGTTAGCGGCGAAGATGCAGAGTTTTGGGTACTCGTTCGGAGGCGAAGCGGAGGACACACACGAACATGATTTGGGTCAATCACAAAGCCGTGTACTGAAACCGCCTCCTGGGCCTATTTTTGCGGCGAGAACCGCGACGGTTGAGGAGCGGATGCAAACCTTGGCGATGAGGAGGCCAGCGAGCGCGCGGGCCATGTTGCGAGTCAATAATCGAGGAGCATCTAGTTTATTAGCGTCGCAGAGGATTTCGACACCAGCTGACGGCCGGGTAACACAAAACTACCCGATACTCGACATCCCGGACCGATCGGCTTCGGAACGTCCTATGTCGCGTGCCTCGCCGCGACCGCAAACGGCGCGAGTCATTAACTCAACCAGACCCAATTCCACGCGACCCGAGATGTCAATAAGAGAGGAATCCGAGTCACCGAAAACAGACGTCGTGCGACAAGCCTATATGGCATCATCTTTACAGGAGCTAGAGTTAGGCCACAGAGGAGAGCACGGCCCAGGTGCGTTTGTTTTTGGTCATAATACAAAGACTAATAAGTCACTGCAAGAAATAGAACAGGTGCACAAGTTTGGGGAATTTGCGCGAGGGTACGACAAGCACGAAGGCGCGTGGGCCAGTTTCGAAAAGCTCGAACCGCGACGAAAACCAACCTGGAGGTAGATTAGGGCTTGTATGAGTATTTAGTCTGCTATACATTACATGTCTAGGTTCTTCTATGCGTATAGTGTACGCTCCCTCCAGAAAATATCTCGCATCACTCGAACTGCGCTTTCCTTCGCGGCTCCGGTTGCAACGGCACGAGCTCGAATTCGGTATTTTCGTCATCCGAGTCTGTTTGCGCATACGGCTGGTTTATGTTTCTACTCCCCACTGTTGCTAAATCTCCCACCGCGTCTACGGTAATGTCATCCGTGACGTCGAGTTGGTGGTATGGCGAATGGTTGATGGACGCGGCGGTTGGGTTTGAGACTGTTTGCCCATAGGACGGTCCGACACTACTCTCAGTCCCGGAATCCTTCAGCCAGGGATAGAAAAAAGCAATCAGTAACGGAGACGTGAGGGTAACTAGTCCTATGATGCCCCACACCGCGAGCCCGTCGCACGGGTTACTTGGCACTGATTGCGATGAGACTGATTGCTCATACCCACTACCATCACCCCCACTACTCGGCAAACAGTCACCCCCTACTCGTCCGGGACAGAACTTCTGCAACAGCACGCCGCCCAAAATCCCAGTCGGCAGTTTCGCTAAAAACAGCGGCGCCAACGCAAGCGCGCCAAACACCCCCTCCTTCCCGTCCGGGGCACACGCCATGGTGTAGTCGTACCACCGCGGCGACCACGCCATCTCGCCGATCGATAACACCACGACGAATGAAACAGCGCCGAAATAATTCGAAAAGAAAGCCAAAAAAAACGGTGCTAATGCGCTCACCCAGGCGCCTCCAAAAATCATGTCAAAGTGTTTTCTGTTCACCGTGGCGCTCGCGACAATGGGCACGCCAACTATAATCATCGCCGGATTCACTGCGTATATCAACCCGAACGGCGCGTCGCAACCGAATTTTCGCACGGCAAACTTGGGAAACGTAGCATCCAAGTGTCTGAACACCTGTTTCAAGTTAACCGTGAATAAGCCCATCGCTAAGAACTGCCAGAACGTTTTAGAGGACGGTAGGTCGGAGACGGTTTTCATAAATCGCGAGAGTGAATTTGACACAGACGACGCATCCGCTTTCGTCTTCCCCTGACTCACCGCGCCTACATGTCCTACCCGGATAGTATGTCTTCCAAACTTCGTGGCCACGAACAACGCCGCAACTGAACTGACAACTGTGCTGAAAACCACCCCCCTAATTGGACTGTTTATGCCTAAATAACGATACCCCGACGCGGGCGCCGCTAATCGCAAAAAGTCAATCGCCAATCCTGACAACAAAGCGGCTACGTTCATCATCGAATAAAACAAACCGAAACTCACCACTCTGTCGGAATCTCTAACTAACTGCTTTATGGCTATTGCCATGACTGGGGCGCCCCAGGAAGTGGCTAACGCCTGGACGGTGAACAGGGTTATTATGGCGGTGGTTTTTGAGGTGGTGAAGGACAATAGTAATCGCGCGAAGATTTGCAAGCAGTAGCAAGAGATTAGACTCGATCGTACTCCCATCCAATCTATGGCAAACCCCGTTACCATCCCCCACACCGTGATGAGCATTCCCCACAGGCCGTATAGCGTCCCTGCCGTGACATCATCAACCCCGAACTCGGAAAAGTAAGTAGTGAACACTTCACTCAACGCAAAGTACCCGTACGAATCTAGCGCTTTTAAAAGGTACACTAAACGCAACGTGGGGGGGGCTCGATTTAACAGAAGTAGCGGTCGTGTCAACGCATCCGGCCATCGCATGGTTTTTGATAGAGAAAAAGAGTATGTAGCCTTGCACTTTCACTGCGTACGACACCACCCAAACCCACAGGTCTGCGTCGCCACCCAGCACTCCACTCGAGGCCTGGCGTGGTGCCGCGCGACGCGACCTGGCGTAGTCTTCATCCCGAGGCTCGGGAAACGAAAATTTGGGCGTTTCGCGGGAAGAGACGAAAAAAAGCTACGACACCGACCACGACGTTTCGGTGGGCGCAGAAGCGCGTGCGCGTGGATTGTCATGGCGTGTGAACGCTACCATCGAAGCGATGCTCGCACGGGAGGCAGAAATACCAGTGCGTGGAATGTAACCCGTGTCCTCACGGCAAGGTGAAATACCGCTGCGCGGCGTGCAAGCCCTGCCCCTACGGCAAACTGAAAAAGAACTGCGCGGTGTGCACCCCCTGCCCTCACGGGAAGCGGAAAAGCAGCGGCGTGAAGTGCAAAACCCCTGTCCCGCACGGCAAGCTGAAAAACGATTGCGCTGTGTGCAACCCCTGCCCGCACGGGAAGCGGAAAGACAGGTGCGTGGGGTGCACCCCTTGCACTCACGACAAGCGAAAAAAGAAATGCGTGGCGTGCACCGGTTGCCCTCACGGGAAGCAAAAGAGTAGGTGTGCGGAGTGCAAAGCGGCACGCGCGGATCCGCCAAGTTCGAAGCGTGTCAAGCGCGAGAAGAAGAGTTCACCCGAGATTAAGCAAGAGCCTGAGGTCAAGCTCGAACAAGACATCAAACAAGAGCCCGAAATCAAGCAAGAGCCGTTCACCATTCAAGGCTACTTCAGCTTTGACAAGCAGATGCTATAGGTTCAGGTGTAAAAAAAGTGACTGTAATTGATTCATTTCATCCCACACCACTACTTGTACTCGCCGCCGCTTCCGCTCGCGTCCCCCGCTGCTTCCCAACCACCTTCTTCCCTACCGCCTTGGCCAACGCCTTGCGAATTCTCTTTGGGTCCGTCGTTTCTGACCCACCATGTGCACAGTCGAGCAACTCACCAACGCATTCGAGCAAGAAGTCCCGGGTCTCAACTACCGCGCTCATGTTGTCCCTTTCATCGTCGCACGCAACACGGTCGTCCAAATCCGACAAGGCCAACAGTAACGGCCGTGCCAACGCTCCGACTGTTGCCTCACCGTTGTCCAACCCTCTCACGGCGTATCGAAACACGTATTGTTCAATCGCGTCGGTTGCGTTGGAACTGTGGAGTAAACCCCCGAGTGCATTGCTATCATTTATGTCAGCATCGAACGTTCTGTTATAAAACTCTTCGTCGATATCAAGCAAGTCGAACGGTTTGTACAAGGGCCAGCGACCGGCTTGTATTCCAGACAGTTCTTTCGTAGAATCGATAATTTTTAAAGATTCACCAATACTCCCAACACCGCCATTCAAAGTAATGCAAGTATCCCTAAACTCTTTCGCTATTTCCGTGACTAACTCGTACCTCAACGGGGGTACGTTCCGGTTGTTCTTTGGCGTCACGCCGGCCATCACAGCTTGGCGGGCGTGAATAACAAAAGACTCGGCGCCGGCGTTTTTACACTTTTCTATAAACTTTCGCAACGGTTCAGCTAACACTTCATCAACCTGTTCCGCACTAGCATCCGCACCCAAAATGTCATCAATCGTTTCGCAAACACCTACTCTGCATTTTATAGTAACTGGTACTTGTTTGTGATTCGCTGCCTTACCTACTTCCCTCACCATCGCCTCTACAACTGCCGCCGCAT
>TARA_B110000977_G_scaffold119801_2_pt1 | contig 31522 bp, 16 predicted proteins | sample TARA_B110000977 | Tara Oceans TARA_B110000977 (sample SAMEA4397798) | marine metagenome | biome: Polar Biome; feature: [SRF] surface water layer (ENVO:00010504); material: water (ENVO:00002006), including particulate matter (ENVO:01000060) such as... | depth 5 m | reverse complement strand
CGCAGTACAAGGCGAGCAGGATTTTACGGGATAAAAAACGTACCTAACGTCGCCCAGAACTTTCGGTTCACGCACTTCGGGGCGTTGCGCCACGAGATCCGCGCGCCTTGGCGAATTTCATCCAAAGTGTGTTCGTATGTGCCTGTTTTATCGATGGAGTCGAGAATCTCTTTGACTCTTGCATTGATCTTTTCTTCCTCGATGTTCTTTTCCTTTCCGTACAGCTGCGCGAACTCCTCGGCTTCGCGTCGCAACGTGCTGGTTGGATCCTCAGCCGATGTTAAAGAAGCGGGAGTTGGTTCGCACCCCCGGGGACACACCGCAGGGTCCTTGCCGTGCACGTAGCCGGGGTACGGGTCCACGTACACCTGTTGGGGAAAGGCGAGGGTGGGAAGTCAGTCATCGATTCAGTGCGGAGGGGGAGGCGGGGGCACATGTCGGGGGAGCGTGAGATGGCGCATGGGTAATTCCAATCGTCCGTCGCACGTACCGTTCCGTGTCCGAACGGACATCGCGATACGGGTAAGTCGGTGCCGCTCATTGCGGAGGGGAAGGTGTGGCAAAAGAAGCTGCGCTCGGGCGGAGGTGTTGTGCCGGAAGAGTGTGCCGTGGATTGTGTCGTCGCGTCCGAGGAGAGGGGGATTGAAGGTGTTGAAAAAAATGAACAAAATGCTGCTCGGTGATTGGCAGTTCGATCACTTGCGCGTTCGACGAGTGAATATTTTTTGACTCAAGAAGTGACGGTCTAAATAGGGTACAGTTGCGGCGTTTCAGGCGCAGTCTTCCGACATTTCTTTCACTTTCGTGAAAGAGAGAAAGGAAGGCGACGTGATTTTTTGGGCCGAATCCGTCACATCGGCCCGCGCCACAATGTCCGAAGTAACCCGCGCGGGATGGTTCGACAACGCGCGGAACCAGGCGGTTACGGAACAGATCGTCAAGGAGGCGCGGTACCGGAACGCGGCCATGACGAATGACTTTGCAGCGGAACTGGCGGAGCTGGAAGCTGAGGAGGAGGCGGAGAGGGATCGAATAGAATTGGAGCTGGGTAAAACGAAAAGACCGGGGGTGGTTGGAGGGGTGGTTGGTGGTGTGCCAGCCTCCCCTGGTCCCTCCACCGACCCTACCACGTTAACCATGTGGCAAAAGGACAACGCGATATCGAACGAGATCGGACGGAGTTTGTGGAAAAACGCCAACGTGCGGTACGACCCGAGCACCATGAACGTAAACACGCATTACAAAACAGACTTTCAATGGCTCGAAGACGAAGTCGAACTCCCCGATAAGAAACACTTCCGGAAGAGAGACGGCTTCACCGCGTACGTAGAAGCAGCGGCGAGAAGGAACGTGAAGTAGGAGGAGTGTAGACGTTGATAGCAAGGAAGGTGTAGGTACAAGTACAAGTAGATTTCTGTAAATTAGACCTCGACTTCATCGCTCTCGTTCGTTTTCGCTCTCTTCGCGTCTCGGTCCGGATCACCCTCCCACTCCGGCGTTACCCCCACCCTCTTAAGCGCGATAAGAGCCCGGATCTTATCGTACCACCCTTTTTCAACTTCCTTATCCGTGTCCGTTTTCAACTCCCGGTCTTTGTCTACTTGTTCGGCTCCTAAAATGTTTGAATCCCTCAAAACCTCCTTCATCGAAAAGCTCGCCGGGTCGCCCACCGGATTCTGACCCGTGTTAACAACAGCAGTCTCCAAAGATTGCCACTCAGTGTAAGTCGGAAAGAACTGAACTCCGACGGTGTGCACCACCCGTTTCAAATCCACCGGCATACCTTGACACAAAGCTTCGAGTAAATGCCCTATCACGGTAGTGACTTGCAACGCCCTGCCGCTTTCCTGCGTCAACGCAATGGAATTCGGATCTTCGTTTTTCTTCGTGAATCGATTGTACGAAACTTCCCACAGCGGCGGCTGGTCAGGGGCTCCTTTCTTTTTCCGAGGCTTGTACAGGGCGTATGTCCAGGGGGCGGTGGGGGTTACATTGCCGAATTTCATCAGTTTTACCTGTGAATCTGTATGGGTTCCAGTCACGCCCACGCTCACGTCTTCCCGCACAAAGCCCAGCTCCTTGACTGCGTTTTTTACGACTTGCAACAAATCTTCAGCGCCCGTGACTCGCACGCCGGCGGCTCTTATGGCTTCCACGTCGAACGGAATCCCTGACGACGATGCGTACGCCACGCGTTTCGCGACGTGCGAGGGAAAGACTCCGGTGGGGGCCATCTTTAGCTTTGAAGCGGTTTGATCTCGCCACTGTTCAATCCTTCCCAGCAACTCTTCCAAACTCTTCGCTTTCTCGTCCCGCCCGTTCGATCGGTGGCTCCTCAACGTGCGCGCCCACTGGAGCTCGGCGTTCAACGCAGGTCCACTTCCTTGGTCCAGCTCTTGTTGTGGAATGGACGAAACATTTACCCCGGAAGTTTTAAGTTCATCGATCTTCGCGTCTGTTGCAACCTTCTTTTCAGTTTCAGCCCTCACAATCGCTTCAGGAACGGGCAAGAAAACCCGCGCGTCTTTATTCGGCAAAAGGAGTGTTAGTTTTTCATCCACCCCACCTCTCAATTCCGCCGGGTTTACAGACCCTGAAAACAACCCTTCAGGCGATAACACGTTTTCCCCCGCGTTCGCAACTGCGAAACCCTTGGGCGTGCAATGAAACACTTCGTACGACCCGTGTTGGCCTTTGATTGCATTCTTTCGTAGAAATCCGCTTTGCGACAAGGATTGTACCAATTCTTTCACGAAAACCAGCGACCTCGTCGTCGGGTCAAGAACGGATCGGTTTCTCCTGATCATCTCGCGTACGCCGTTTTGAGGAGCCCTTCCGTTCGCAGGCGGGTTCGAATCCGTGGCTAACGCAGCGATGTGCACCATGGAAACCCCACCGCCGGGGAAGCCCTTGCCCACGGCTAAAAGAATTGGGCATGCTTCGATCGTCAGGTCGCGCTTTAGGGATTTTCCATCTTTTGAAGCGGCGAACACCTTCGCGCAGTTGTCGCAGGATCCGCATACTCTTTTGGTGGAGTCTTCGGGTGAGGGTTTCCAGTCATTTGGAACTTGTTCTCCGAAGTGCTTCAGAATATCTGCTCGGCGACATTCCACCGGGTCTCGTGCGAACTGTTCCAACGCGTTCGTCGATTGCTGTTGCGTTCTTTTCGCGGAGTGCGACATCTTGGCTGTGTAAAAATCCGAGCTGTATTTCACGAAGTCGTTCTCGCCGTACAGCATCACGACGTGACTCAACACCCCGTCCCTTCCAGCCCGTCCTATTTGTTGATAGTACTCCTCCATCGTTTTCGGAGCCCCGTAGTGCACTACAACTCGGATATCAGGCTTATCGATGCCCATGCCGAACGCCGTCGTCGCGCACACTATTTTACACGCGCCCGTGAGGAACGCGTGGTGCGTTTGTTTGCGCTGATGATGAGGCAACGAAGCGTGGTACGTACCTACCGTGGTCTGGGTCTTCAAGTTTTGTTGTTGCGCTAAAAACTTAACCCGCAACGCCTCAGTCACTTCCTCCGTCTCCCGGATAGTGGGACAGTAAATGATCGCCGATTCACCCCTCGACAGTTCCGAGTACCGATCGACGATCGATTGCAAGTCAAACTCCCTGCCGCGTTTCTTTTGCGTGTGGATTTTTAAGTTCGGGCGGTCAACGCTGTTCAGGGCGATGAACGGGTTTTTTAAGCTTAAGGTGGTTTTGATGTCTTCTCGGACTGCACTCACTGCAGTTGCGGTGAGTGCCATGATCGGCACCTCCCCATTGGGGCTCAAAAACGTTCTTAATTGATGTAACGCTCGGTAGCTCGTGCGAAAATCATGGCCCCACTGCGACAAGCAATGCGCCTCATCCACCGCTACTAGCCCTAACAAGTTGTTGCTCACCATTTCTTTTAACCTTGACACGAAATAAGTGGGAGACGCATTGCCCACTGGCTTGCCATCCTCGTCGTCGCCTCGAAACCCCACTAACTTCTCGGGCGTCACGTAGAGCACCTTGTATTCGCCGCGCAAAGCTTTTTCTTCGACGGTCGCGTCGGTTTGCGCGCTTCCTAAAAAGGCGGCTAACGGGGTGTTCGTTTTTTGATGACTCTGCACATTCCCTGCTGTGTTGTTCAGGTGCGTGACTTGGTCCTCCATCAGAGAGACTAGCGGGGATATAACTAGACTCGTCTTCCCAGTCAGCAGCGCGGGGAGTTGGTAGCAGATGGATTTTCCGGATCCGGTGCTCCAGTACACGCACGTGTCCCGTCCAGTGACCGCGGCGGCGATCACGTCCAGCTGCCCGGTACGGAAACTCGAATGGCCGAAGTAGTTTTGTAACGTGTCCGTGAGTTGAGCAGCAAGTTTTGCGTCGATGATAGGGGGGGGGTCCGGCGTAACTGCGGTGGGGGCGGCAGGCTTTGGCTGCTCATTGGAACTTGGCACCTCATTCGTTGGCACCGCGATTTTCGTCCGGACCATCGGCGCATCCATCATCGCAAGCAGCTCGGCGTCGTCGAAGTCATCCTCGAACTGCATGACGGGTTGGCGTGGCGTTGAGCCGGTCGAGTCGCGGAACGCAGTCGCTTGGCACTCGGTCCAGCCAACGCTAGCGCGCCAAAAGTATGCCAGCCAGATCTAGCTAGGCATACCTTCAAAGAGTTTCCATCCGGACCAAATTTCTGTCCGGATGGGAAATTGGAAATCAGACTAGCGCTCATACGATTTTACCCTATGGGCTAAATATAGGAATTAACTCGTGAAGAACTCATCGGCAACCCCGAAAAACGGCCGTTTGGTTCCCCTTTTCGCATTTTCCTCGTTTCGTGGCTCTTCCCGCGAATCACAGGACGCGACGAGGCACGAGGCCCGTCATTCCATCGACGCGCCAATACGCGTCTCCGTCACCCGCGTATATCGAACACGCGACAGGTATGTGCGAAGAGCGCCGGCGAAGCGCGGAAGGGGAACACGTCGAGACGCACCATCGTCCGTTGTCATTTCGTTTCGTTCCGACCGAGAAGATGCGAGTCTTTGCCATCCCCCCTGGGTCTGTGAGCGTCTTCGCTTCCCGTGGGAAGAAGAGAAGAGTAGTGGCTTGCGAACGGGGGAGATGGTCATATATAGATGAACATACAAGCCCCATAAGTGTCACCAGACTAACCCTTCCCTCGTCCAAACCTTGTCCAAACAGACGCGATGGGTGTCCTCTGCGAGATGAACACCACCCCCACTGGCACCAAGGCCAAAGGGAAGAACAAGACTCCGTTGAAATCCCCGCACGCCGCGCCGGTAGGTATGTTATCGCCCAACAACGATGCCTTAGAGAAGCGGCGGAACAAGCTGCAGCGGCAAGCCAGTGAAACGCAGAAGAGGAGCTTCACCGAGGCGCTGGATGAGGTGAATGGAAACGCGATGTCCAAAAGCCCGCTGCAACGCCAAACATCTACCCTGTCTCGCTCGTCGTCCATCGCGTCCGGCAACGCCCCCGCCCCAAAGCGCCCCGCAGTGTTATCCGCGGAGTCCGTCCTGAACCTGTACTCAAACTGCATCAAGCTCGCTTCAGAGAACAAAATCAACGCTAAGAACACGTGGAGTTTAGCGCTTATCGACCACATTTCCGAAATCGTGCGCGATTCGAAGGACGAAGACGGGCAGACCAATTTCCAAAAGTCGTCCTGTACCCTGGACGCCGGGGTTAAAATCTACGCCAGTCGCGTTGATTCCTTCCACAACGAGACGTTCAAGATGCTGGGTGGGATGAACAAAGTCACGCAGAACGATGATGACGACGAGGTTGAGGACGAAGCGGGGGGGAAAGGTGACGGCGCTGAGCTGGACGGCGACGGCGAGCCGGTTGTGAAGAAGAGAAAAAGCACGCGGACGGTGCAGACGTTAGAGCTCCCCGAGCAGCACACCCTGAAACAAGTGGACGAAACAAACGTGGTGGATCCTTTGTTTCAAAAGACGTCAGCGCTGTTCGATGAAGGCGGGGCGAGCGGGTTGCTGCTGAACAATTTAAGCGTCCACAAGGGGTGCACGGTGTGTTTTGACTCGGAAGAAGTGCCGGAGTACAGGTTGAACGTGCTGGACTCTGCGGAGCTCCCTCTGGAAGGCACGACGATTGATTTATCCTCAATGGGGGATATTCTGAACACCGCTAATAGAATTGCCGCGGTACCGGGAACTCGAATCACCCCAACCGTGCACATCGTGGAGGATTTGCTTTCCGCGCTTGTCGGCGGCGTAGGGTCGACCACCGCTGCGACCACGGCGCAACAGGCGCAACAATCTTCCGACGCATCGCAAGGCGTGTCCGGAGTATCGTTGTTCGACTTCGCATCCGGCGAGGGCGTCGCGTTCGCGGAATACGACGACGGCGACGATGTTGACGGTAACGACAATTTCGGGTTCAACGGCGGGATTGACGACTTCGCCGGCGGGTTTGACGACGACGACACCGTCGAGGAGGGCAATGTTGTTATGTCTGCGCAGGGAGAAGGGTCTCTTGATGAAGAGGGAAACAACGCCGGCCTGGAATGGGTCGTCAACGCGTCTTTAGGGGGCAAGATGGCCTGGGCCGGCCCGAGCCATTGGCGGTTCAAAGCCCCAGTGAAACACAAAACGTTGAACGCAGATGGCAATGAGCAAACAGACAGAAACTACGACCCAAAAACCAAACCCCGCAAGGAAAAAGGCGCGTTGACTTTTGATCTTGAAAATCCCGGGGAGCCGGATGAGGAAAGGTTTACGTTAGCGGCGACGGCGGAGGAGCTATTACTGGTTGCCGCGCCCACTGCGGTTGATACGTTACTGCCACCTGACTTAGGGTACGACCCGTCAGACCTTGCCAGGCTGTCTCTTCGCCCCAACGCATCCGTCACATGGCTCGGGCTAGTGAGAGGGCGAAGAAGCGATGATGGTCACGAAGCGGGCGATGACTTTGCCAACGATGATGACGATTTCGCCGGCGGGTTCGAGGGCGGGTTCGACGACGACGACAACATGAACAACGCTTTCGGAGATGAGCAAGGTGACGATATGGGTAACAACAACATTGACGGCCTCGTGGCTCAACCAAGACGGTGCGAGAAGATCACGGTGAACTACGCGCGCTCGACGAAGCAAGTGGACGTCAAGGAACTGAAGTGTGCGCTGTGGGAAAACATCAACGACGAGGAGATTTCGAAACCAACAGGTACCTCAGAAACAGGTGCCACGCATTCCTTCCACAACCTGTTAAAGACCTTCCCTGAAGACAACTTGGCTGGTGCGACGGAAGATATTAGCGTGCACATGGCGTTCATCTGTATGCTCCATCTGGCGAACGAACACGGGTTGCGAATCGAAGACGTCCCGGGGCTTAACGACCTTGATATTTCCAACTTGCCGATTGCGGGGATGGTGTAACGGGTTGTATGGGCAATTAGTCAGGTGAGACGTGAGTAGAGGTGATACCTCTAGAATACAATAACAATAGGGAGGGTGATGACTATGGGTGATGACGAGGAGTATGAGGGTAATGACACATATAATGTATGGGTATGGGAAATCTTTCATTCATTTCATCTCCTACCATCCTACTTCCCACCCGCCGCCGCCTCGGCGTCTTTCTCGTCCTTCCAGATCCCACTCGTGTGGTTCATCAGTGCGCGGACGATGTCGTTCCTGACGCACCCCGCATCGGTGAACTTGGTGATCGCCAGGGTACAGTCCTTTTCCCAGTCACCACTCGCGTCCCTGTGGTGCTTCACCTGCGACCGCTCGAACAAAACGTTGCCCCACAGAACTAAAATTTGCGACTTCAGGGAGAGGCCCTCTTCCGGCGCGGGAGGAGCGTCTCCACTCGTTGACGCTTCATCCTTGGGGATCATCAGAAGCGATTCCTGGAACTTGCTTTCCGCCAAGACGAACATCGTGTCCGCCTCAGCCGCCAGCTTTCCATCGCCATCCTTCGACGCGACATGCAAAACCTTTCCCCGCTCAAACGCCTGTTGTCCCCATGCGATGCTCGCTTCGTAAAAGTCAGTCTTGATCGCGAGAGATTGGACATACTTTTCCACCGCTTTAGTGTACTCTTCATCAATCCTTTTCATGTGCTTCGTCGCCGCCATTTTCAGCGCCGCTTCCGAAGGCGCGTTCTGCTCCACGGAAGACCCAGATGCATGAGGCTCGGAGGTGTCCACCAACTTCCGACTCGCGCAGACGTGGACGTTGCCCCAGTTGAACACAGCAGCCGCCGCCGCTTCCTGGAACTTCTCAGCCGCCGATCCTAGCAATTCTTTCGCCTGGTCCGTTCCGACAGCTTCCTCCAAGGCTTCGCAGCATTTTTCGAGTCCAACCGCTCTTAAATCCAAAGGCCCAGTAGTCTCCCCAGCCTCCCCTAAGTGCTTCCTGAACAAACTCGCGAACGTCAGCAGCCACTCGTCGATCTCGATGACGTCCTCCGCCTTTTCGTCATCCTCGGGAGCGTGCTCCGCCGAGCCGACATTCGCAGGTGTAACTTGGTCGGGGGTTTCTGTGGGCGTGCTTGTGGTTTTCACGACCTCCAACTCGACAGGCACCAAGCCTCCCGGGGCGATGCCAGAGGGTTTACCCGTCGCCGCGGCGTTGCGCTCCACCGCGGAGACGGAACTCGCGAGCGCGTTTCGAAGATCCGCGCGAGAAGTAACAGTCACCAGCGTTTCTTCGGGATCCTTGTACTTCAGTGCGACGGCTTGCGTTTTATCGTCCGTGAAGAAGGATTTTTTAACTGCATCCAGGATCTGTGTGTACGTCACGCTCAGCGGTACGGTGAACTGCTTCAATTGGCCTTCGAAGGTTACGTTCAGCGTCAGCGTGGGCATTTGTTTCTGTTGCTGTTGCTGGCGCGCCACGGCTTCCGCTTGCTGTTGAGCGGGGGTTAACCTACGCGCAGCGGGCCTTCTCGCCCCCAACCCAGCACCCAGCCCAGCCGCGCCCCCCTTCTTCCGCACCGCCGCGTTGGCTTTCGCGGTACTCATCTTCCGCCTGGTTTCTTCGTTCCCATCCAGCTTAAACGCGCGTTCGTAATCGCTCGCCGCTTTGGTGTGCAGTCCGATGTTCTCCATCGCCTTCGCGCGACGCATCAACGCAGGTTTGAAGTTCGGAGCAGTGTCAAGCGCCGCAGTCGCCTCAGAAATCGCCTTCTGGAACTTGTTCTCCATCAGGTAACACGCGGCGCGGTTGCTGTGAAGAGCCGCGCGCTCATCGGACCCAGATAAAGAAAGCGCCAACGCCTTTTCGTAGCAAAGATGCGCCTCCGTCAAGTTCTTCTTTCCGAAATGCACGTCGCCCTCGTGTTTCAGCTTGGCCGATTTCGCGCTCAAACTCGCAATCTCGTTCTTCGCAGCATCCTTCGTGGCGGTGACCATCGTAGCGTCGCGAGGACCTACTTGTGTAGAAAAGAGAAAAGAAGGGTAGGTCAGCATAAGGCGAGGGCGAAGAGAGGAACGAGAAATCAGCGTGAAATTTTCACACTGGCCATCACTGAGTCACGACACTCAAAACCCTCGAACCGACGTGTCGCGGATCGTCGGTTGCGGTAGGTGTGCATGGCCAGCCATGTGTGTTCCGGAGACTCGTCTCCGTGCCATCGACGAGCATTTAACGTGCTTCTACACGTCACACACCCATACATACGCGTGTTGGAGGTATTGGCATCTCGGAAAGGCTCGTCCGACGCCCACTCCGGGTACAACCGCCGCCCCGCGATTCCCGAAAAGCGATGGCGTGTCGCATGTCGTTATCCGTGTCGGGTTATGCGGGGCGTCGCTTATGCGAACGTCGAGAGGGAGAAATGAACACGTGTTGAAATGAAACGTACCGTACAGTCGATGTCTGCGCGGGGACCGCTCGGTGAGCCGTGCGGCAAACGCGGACGGCGCGAGGCTTTGTGACAGCGCAGGTACACGTGCGCAACCGAAAGTAAAAAGCGAGTCTCGGAAGAATGGAGAATTTTTCATATTCCTACAAGCAAACAGTTTGGAAAAAGTGATTTCTAGTCGATCTCGGCGACGGCAACCGAAACTTGGGCGTATTGTCGGCCCTCCCGAAGTGTCACTGTCAGACTTTATTGCGATGGCGACGCGGCTCCTGGCCCTTCCTCTCCGGGCCACCGCGCGGAGGTGTGTCACCGCGCGGTGTGCGTCCACGTCGGCATCTACCCCTGCCGATGATTCCGATAAACACGTGAAGCGGTACCCCCTGGTGGCTAGAGGCGCGGGGGTGCAGTGCGCGATTAAAGCCCGAAACTTTATGATTAACACTGACATCCCGAAACAGATGGGCGGCATGGATGAAGCGCCTCAGCCGGTTGAGTTGTTGCTTTCCGCGCTTGTTGGGTGCGAGCAAGCCACCGCGGCGTACGTAGCGAGGCACATGCAGCCGCGGTTCAAGTTGAACCGCATCGCGTTTGCGATAACCGGGATACGGGATGACCGGGGTGCTACTTCATTGCCAATCAATGAACCGGCGCCGTGCGACGCGCGGTTGAGCAAAATAACTGGCGAAGCGGTGGTGCACGTGCGCGGCGCTAACGAAACACAGCAGAGAATCGACGAGCTCGCAAAGTTAGTCATGACACGGTGCCCGGTGGCGGACACGTTACACGCCGCGGGGACCAAAATAGAAGTCAAGTGGCGACTTGCGGAGGACGGGGAGTAGATTGGTTGTGATTGAATTGTAACGCGAGTCAGTTATGTCACACTATAACACTATATACAGACTTAAGTATACGTTTCAATCGTACGACGTATAGCGCTGCTGAGTGTATGACTACTTAAAAGTACCCCTACAACACTTTGTACTTCGGAACGTCCCGCCCCGCGGCTCGCGACGGAAACGTCGGCATCAGGCGTTGTTGCTTCGCCGGCGGGAACTCGGCAAACCACTTGTGTTTCAGCGCCTCGCCTGTCGAGAGCCTTCTTCCCGGGTCGTACGCCAACGCCCTGTTAATCAAGTCAAACCCTGAGTCAGACAAATGCGTCATGACTCCATCGGTGTTTGTGTTGTCGTGATCCGGAAACACGTTCCGCAGGTGCGAGTAGGGTTGGTGGGGAAATTTAACTTTTCCAACCCCGGGTAAGCGCGAAAACCCGGACCACACGTTCTCATTAGGGACCCCTAAAATATTACTTATTTTGTTAATCTGGTCGATTTCCGACTTGCCGGTAAACAAGGGTTTTAGCTGGAGTAACTCGCCGAATATACACCCCAAGCTCCACACGTCTATGGCGGGGCCGTAGATAGTTTGGCCTAACAGTAATTCGGGTGCGCGGTACCAAAGTGTAACCACCATAGCGGTATAAGCTCCTAAAGGATCCCCGTAGTGCCTGGCTAACCCAAAGTCGCATATTTTTAACTGCCCCTTGTTATTGACTAAAATATTGGAAGTTTTTAAGTCTCTATGAAGCGTCCAGTTGTCGTGCATGTATCCCACGCCTTCAATCAACTGCCGCATGAAACACTTCACTTCCGAAACGGAAAACGGTTTCCGCTGAAGCTCGATCAACCCCTTCAAGTCGTGCTCGCAAAACTCCATCACCATGAACACGGAGTCTAGGGAGTTACCCACGACCATCTCTGACACATCAACCACGTTGGGGTGGCTCATCGATAGCAAAATATTAGCCTCCCGCAGCGCGGTCATTGGAAAACCCTCCTTTTCTTTTTCCATCTTTACTTTCTTCAACGCTTTAATTTCGCCGCTCTGTTTGTCCCGCGCGCGAAACACAACCCCGTACGTGCCTTCGTCGATCCGGTTCAGCTGCTCGAACTGGAACACGGAGCGGCACGTCGCGGTGGCGTCGAACACGCGCTCTTTGTGTGCAGACGGAGAAGAGGGGGAAAGGGAGCGAGACTGTTTGCCCCTACCCGAACTCGTCGGCGAGTTATTTTCGTCGTCCGGAATCTCCGCGCGCTCGGGGGACAGAGACTTCGACGGGCGACAGTTATTTGGCGAGTTATCCAACCTTGGCGGGCCTCTCTTTGGGCCTTGTACGTCACCTATATGCGCCTCGTCTACACCCTTGGCGGCACCGTCATCGGCGTCAAGGTCATCTACGTCTTTCAAAGCGTCGTACACGTTTATAGCGTCGTCCCTTTCGCCCAATTCGGCGTTTATGTCATCAATCTGTTTTCTGCCGCTCGATGCGTACGCCGCGGCGCTTGCTTCTCGTTCCAAACGACACGCCTCCTCCGCCTTCCGTAGTTCGGCATCTTCAGGCTCTACATCCAACTGATCCTCCCTTGGTGTCGCGTCTCCGTCACTAGAAGGCGTGCGCATGGCCATGATCGCAGCGACGTTGACACCGGTGGATTTCTTTTTTGTTTTTGGATCCGTCTCGGCGCCTATCTCATCAACCTCGTTCGCCATCTTAAACTCCATCGCTTCCCGGACCATCTTGTCCATGTAACTCTCGGGGGGTTTCTTTTCCGACACGTTCGCTTCCTCTTCTGGAGCTTCTTCCTCCTCCTCCTCCTCCTCATCCCATCGCGAGTTCCCTTTGGGTTTGGCTGCTTCCGCGTCGGGAGCGTCCCATCGAGAAGTTTGTTTTTTTGAGGAAGGCTGATCTCGTCGTGGTCCAGCCGCATCAACCCTCGGTTTTGATACCTCCGCTCCCGTTGTGTCAATGGCTTTTGCCTTCCCGTCGGTGTTTCCATTGGTGCCATCGCTCGTCTTCGCGCGCTTCCCCGAAACCGCCGCGGCTTGCGCTAGAATGCTGCCGCCCGGCTTTCCACCACTCTTGCCTTTCCGCCCGCCGCCGGCCTGCCCTAGTAACGACGCCAGGTCGCGCTTCTTGGCCGCACCGGCCATGACGCCCGCGAAATCGCACCAGCGGTGGCCGGTACCTCCGCAGAGCCGTCGACTCGACCAGCAGCGTACAAACGCGCGCGGTCGAATGCCGGGCGCGACGTCGGGGCAGAGGAGATGAGAGGGATTGGTTCGAAAACTTCGGAGGTGCTGATATATTTCATCATCGAGCGGTCCTAGACCACTTCCCCCCCCGCCGCCGCGATGTCCGCGGCGGTGGGTTTGATGGGCGTGCTGCCCTCTGATGACCCGGATGACGTGGCGTGGGATGCGTTGGTGGGTAAGGCGCGTGCCCTGGTGTCAAGACTGCGCGTCGGGAGACCGGGTCGGCGCAGCGATGAAAACACCGGAGACGACGACACCGATGGAGATGCTTTCCTCGATGTCGTCTCCGCGCTTACGCAAATCACCAAACACGCGGACGACGACGAGGAGTTCATCGCCGCGCTTGGTGAGGTGAACGGCCACGACGCTTTGTTGCGCTTGGTGATGCATGAACACGAAGAGGTCTCCACCGCCGCTGGAGATGCGTTGCAGGTTTGTGCAGATTTGAACCCACCTGGTTCTCCGTTCCCGGCGCGCGGCGGCAGCAACCTGCGCCCCGACCGCACGGTGTTGAAAGTGGGCAATTTACACGGACCATTGGACCTACACTTGAGACACGCCCGAGAGCACTTAGGTGGCGCAAAGAAGAGCATTCCGAACATCGCGTGGCACAGCAGCGTGGTGCTGTCGCGGTGGATAGCGTTCCGGCCCGAGTTGTTTGAAAACAAAGAGTGTCTGGAAATAGGCGCCGGGTTGGGTGCGCCTGGGTTCACCGCGTCCGCGTTCGGCGCCCAGTCCGTAACCCTAACCGACGTGGACGGCGCTGCAGTCCGGAACTTGCGGTATAACGCGGGACGGGGTTGTGGGTTGTTGATGGATGATGACGACGAAAAGAAAAACGTTCGCGTCTCTGAGGAATCGAATGTAAACTCTGCAATAGACCTTCCAACGCGCCGCCGGTGGATATCGCAACGCTGTGTCGCCGTCTCCCTGGACTGGAACGACTACGAGCCGCTGTTGGGGAACCTTCGGGAAAAGGTGGGACGGGAGATGGGGAGGGTAAATGCACGTACGTTGCCGATAAAGCACGATGATGACGATGACTGTGAAGACGAGTTAAGTGAAAAGACGTCCTCAAAACGATTCCCCGTGATTCTCGGCGCGGACGTGGTGCACGAGGAGGGGATGGCAGAGGGCGTGGTCAGGTGTTTAGTTGAGTTATTAGACCGGGAAAACGGAATTGCAGTCGTAATAAACCCAGCGCCGGAACACCGAGCGGGCGCGGCGAAATTGCCTATATTGTTAGAAAATGCCGGCTTCGAGTTTTCAGTAACGGACGTAACTTCGTTGTTACTTCGAGTCGGCATGGAGGAAGAGACGGAGGATATCAAATTGCAGCTGTTTGTGGTTCGGTTGAAGGGGATGGGGGGGGGAGAGGGGTTGCCGGACACTAGAGACGTCACCGATGCCTGGCACGAGTTTGTCAATTATTAATTCAATAAATGTTGACCGATTTTCCTTTCAACTTGATCGGGGTAAGACCTGAATCGCAACAAAACACAGGTAACACCCTCAATTCCTGAGGCACGACCCCTCGTTTGGGACTCCCTTGGTTGAAAGGGTAAGTCCCTTTCAATCTTCCGGCTGACCGGTTTCTGAAAATCGCATTTCGGTCAGCAACAAATAGTCTGTACTTTCCACTCATGTTGTCTGACTTCGTCCCCACTGTGGGAGCGCACGGCGGCGAGCGCGATGCCGCCGTACTCCGACCGCCGGCCGGCTGGTTCGTTCCGGTCGAGCATGCGGTCGGTTCCTAGGTACGACGACCCCGAGCCGGATGAGTTGTCCGGCCCTGGCAGCGACGTCACGGAAAGCGAGTGGGGCATCGACGCTGGGCAGTTTGAGGCTACGCCCAACGACCGGGTGAAGACTCCGGCTCGCTGGCGAGAAGAGACGCAGTGGAGAGACGACCCGCCCCAGGACGACCCGCCTACCGCCCGACAACAGTTCGAGAAGCAACACTCACGACTGAACCAGGAACCGCAGGAGGAACTCACGGGATGGGCGGCGCTGAAAAGGTGCGCCAACGAACAACAATCCAAATTCCATCAATTCGACACTCTCTCGGGATCGACAAAATCGTTCGGAAATGAAGGTCGTCGGGACACGTCTCTATGGCTTCTAGTCACGCGCGGCATCTCTCCGGTGTCACGCGCGTCAAACCCGTTGTGTCAAACACGAACGACCCGTTTACTACCGCGAGACAGGCAGGGTACCGGAGCGACATCGGACACGTCGCTCGATCAGCATCAAACGCCGCCTTCTCGATTTCCGTCGGACGAGCCGTCCCGAGATTTTTTCCCGATTTCCCTGTTTCGCGTGACTAATTGCTCGATGACTGACATTTTTTCTCCCCAAACGAAACTCTCCCCAAAAATAAATTCCAGGGATCTCGACTCGGACCCGCGTTCGCTGGGCTACTTCAACAAGGACGAGTTCCCGCGTAAGCAGTGCATCGCGATCGCCGGCCACAAGGACTGGAACAACTTCATTTTGTTCGCGATCATCGCGAATTGCTTGCTAATGGCGTTTCTGTACGACCCGCTGGATGTCGAGAAATACAAAAACACCCGCGACGGTTTCGACATCTTCTTCACGTTTCTCTTCATGCTGGAGATGTTCATTAAAATAATCGCGCAGGGCTTGCTGTTCGGGGACAAGGCGTACCTGAAAGACGGGTGGAACGTCATGGACGGCACTATTGTCTGGGTATCCTTCGTGTGTCTTGACTTTATCTCTGGCGGAATCAAGGGACTGGGTGGAGTGCGAGCCATGCGCGGCATCCGCCCGCTGCGAACGTTGAGTAAGTTCAAGTCAGGCGCCCTGTTCGTCAACACACTGTTCACATCATGGGTGTACATCTGGAACGTGTTCGTGTTCCTGATGTGGTTCATAGTGTTAGCCGCGTGTTCGGGGACGGTGCTGTTCATGGGACAACTCCGGTCGCGATGCGTGATGCTTCCGGGTGGTTTGATCGCGGCCGCTGGGGGTGATTCCGCCAACGCGGTCTGTCCCGTGTCAGATATTTTAACACAGGACCCCTCCACGTACCCCATCCACCTGGACGACGCCACGGGCGACCCCACCGTGTGCTCCGAATCGATGCAGAACTGCGCCTCAGGGTACACGTGTTGTTACTACGGCGACGACGCGCATGTGGCGAACGGCAAGATTCGGTTCGACAACATTCTTTGGTCCGCTTTGATCACGTTCCAGGGGTTGACTGTTGACGGGTGGAACGAGGTTTGTTATTTACTGATGGACGGCCTAGGGTGGCCCGTGCTTGTGTGGTACGCGTTAGTAGTGGTTTGCGGGGCGTTTTTCGTCATGCAGCTGTTGAGCGCGGTGATTGTCACGTCGTTGCAGACTTGTTCAGCGGAGCAAGACTTGATCGAGCAGTTGGAAAACGAACGACAGCGGCGACGCGTAGAGGCATACGACACGCAACAGGGGCAAGGCGGGGATTTGAACTCGTTAGCAGTGGGTTCAGGTGCTATTGGTGCAGGCGCTTTGGTTGCTAATGCGCACAACAACGCGCACGACAACCCGCACGAAAAGCACGACCGCAACCCGCACATCGACCACATCTCACAAGACCCGCGGGAAAAGGAAAAGCCGATGAACCCTTTCAAGGATTTGTGGGAGAGCGACGCGATGCGCCCGATTCGCACGACGTTCCGGTTACACATCCCGGAACTATATGACCTCGCGGAAACCGACGGGTTCAACAACGCGATCATGGGCATGATCGTGACGAACACGATCGTGATGATGACCCGGCACTACCCGGAAAGCAACAAGTTTGAATTCGCAAACGAAATAATGGAGTGGATTTTCAACTCGGTGTTTCTGCTGGAGTTTCTGATTAAACACCTGGGGTACGGCATCGCGGGGTACTGGAGTGTCGGCTGGAACCGTTTGGATGGTATCATCGTGCTGTCCAGTGTGGTGGATATGATCTCGCCGCTGTTGGGGGCTGGCGTGGAGCTGGGGTTCATGAGAGCGTTAAGGGTACTAAGAGTGATGCGCGCCGTGCGAGTCCTAAAGGCGGCCCCAGAAGCCATGGCGGTGATGAACGCCATGGTGGTGAGTTTAGCGAGCATGGGGGGATTCCTACTGGTGTGGCTCATCTTCATGCTCATTTATGCGTTGCTGGGTACACGATTATACGGCGGCGCGTGTGTGTTTGAACTCGACGAAGACGCCGGCCGTCTTTCCTTCAACTCGTTCATGCGCGCCATGCTCACTCTGTTCGTCACCGCCTCGGGCGAAGACGGCTTTGACGTGATGCACTGGACCATGGACGCGAGTGGTAACTCCGCGTCTTTATTCATGATCTCCTGGATGATCATTTCGCAGATTATTTTGAGCTTACTGTTGGCTTTATTGATTGATACGTACTCGGTGGACGACGACGAAGAGGAAGAGGAGGACGTGGTTGAAGAAGGTACTCCTTCATACGACGCCGACGGCCACGAAAAACAGTTCGGCCGGTCGCTGAGTAAGGGCGAACAGTTGAACCGGGATTTGATCGACATGGAAGAGGCGCATGATAAGTTACAACGAGACGAGACGTTGAGACGAGATGCTTCCCTCGCTAGAGTCAAGTCCGACATGGACACGCCTCACGACGCCCTTGACGCCGTGTTCGCGAAGAAAGGGGGCAAGAGCGCGAAATCCGGCAAAAGCGGGCTGTCGCACAAATCAGAACGCACGGCGCAGCGGTACCAGGAGAAGAAACTCACCGCGGCGCTTGAGAGCGGCGAGTTGAGTCCTGAGGAGGAGAAGAAGAGCCGTTCCCGGTTACAGATGCTCACGGACCTTCGCAACACCCGAAAGGTTCACGAAGTCGCGCTCGTCCGACAGTGGCTTTACGACATCGAGTTTGAAACCCCTATGTTGGACGAAGACGGAAGCGAGTTGCCTCCGATTGTGATGACCGCTGAACAAGAGCGTTCAGCGAAGGACAGACTCTCCCTGAAGAAGCACTTCAAAAAGAAGTTCAAGCTCGGGAGGCACGTCCCGGCGAACCGGAGCGCGCCGTACAAGGCCATTTCGGTCGGGGGGGATTTGCTGGCGAACTTCACAGCTGAAGACTTGAGAATTGGAGGGGAAGGGATTCATCACAAGGGACACAAGGGACATAAAGAAACCGTAACCCCCGGTTACCCCGTCTCACCCGAGTACCCCGATAACCTGTCCGACGAGGCCTCAGAAGGTGGGTTCAACGCGTCTGCGTTCTCGAAGTCCATGGCACCCATCAATGGGAACGAGTACGACACGCCTATGAAAGACTTCGCGGGTGATGACCCCAACTCCAAGAAGGAATTACATCGGCAAAGCAGCGCCGTGTCTTCCACGCGTTCCGGCTCGGTCGCCATCACCATTCTTCCCTGGGACGAGCTCGAGTGGGGGTACAGAGGCACAGGGTGGATCCAAGTCACAAACGACGCGTACTTCACGAACTTCATTTTGTTTGCCATTCTGTGGAGTAGCATAATGCTGGCAATGGAGAACCCTACGTACCCGGTGGCTGGTTCCGAGGCGGAACAAGTTTTCTTCGGAATCGACGTCGCGTTCACGGTTGTGTTCACAATAGAAATGGCGTTCCAGTGGCTCGCGTTAGGCATCGTCGGGTACTTCGGAAGCACTGCGAACAAGCTGGACTTTATTATCGTGTTCACGGCATGGCTGAGTTTGATTTTGGAGTTGTCAGGCGTGGACGCTGGGACGTTGACTGCTTTGAGGTCACTGAGGTTGCTGAGGATTTTGAGACCTCTTCGCGCTGTGAGACGCTTACCAGCCCTAAGAATGGTCGTGGACTGCACGATGAACGCGCTCCCCGCGATCAAGTGGATCATGGTCCTAGGGATGTTCCTAGCCATGATCCTAGGCCTGTTCGGCATGCAGTTCTTCGGAGGGAAGCTGTGGAGCTGTCAATTTCCGGAAGGCGTGGTGGAGGCGTTTGGAGAGTACGCGAACAGCACTGAGTGTTTAGCGGCTTATGGCGAATACGGAGACAGAACGTTGACAGTTTGTGAGAACGAAGCAGCAGCAGAGGAATTAGGCGAGCCGTTTCTTTCAGCCGATACGCCCGTCACCCTGACTGAATGCACCATGCCCACGATTATTACGAAACAGGAGTGCGAATTCTACAACGGCACGTGGGCGAACACGGAGTATAATTTCGACAACATCGGCCAGGCGTTGGTCGTTGTTTTCATCACGTCAACCGCCGATAACTGGCAGGACACCATGTACACCGGAATCGACTCCGTTGACGTCGGGAAGAACCTTATCTACGACCACAACCTGTGGAACTGTCTGTACTACGTGATCGTCACGATGCTTTCGTGCTTTTTCTGGGCCAACATGTTCGTCAGTACTTTAGTGGACCAGTACACGAAAGCCTCGGAAGCCGAAGGAATCATCGCGCTCGCAGACCACACTCAGAACGCCGCGCTTACGCAAGCGTTACTGTTAACCAAACAGCAACAGAACCGACGCAAGCACTGGGTTGACCGGCCCACGAACGACCCGTTCGTGAAGTGGTGCATTTTGGTTGCCAGTAACCCGTGGTTCGGACGGGCGATGATGGGGGTTATTGTGCTGAATGGATTCGCGCTGATGTGTCTCCACGCGGACCAGCCCGGGTGGCTCGATGACACCGATTACATCAGCGGAATTATTTTCCAGATTCTGTACTGCATGGAAGTCGTGGTGTTGATGACCGCCATGACGCCCTTGGTGTACCTGGAAGACCCGTGGAACAGGTTCGACATCGCCATCGTGATTGCGGGGGTGATTGAGTTGAGTGTGCCGGGGGACGCCCCGTGGATCGCCGTGCTGCGAACGTTCCGTATCATGAGGCTGTTCAAAATCGTGAAGGGAATGAAAGAGTTGCGGATCCTGATGTACACGATCATAAGCGCGCTGCCTGGCGTGAGCAACATCGGCGTTTTACTGTTCCTGCTCATGTTCATGTACGCCTGCCTCGGCGTCACCCTGTTCGGCAACGTGACCGCCCCGTTCGGGTTCCCCGACGGCTTGAACAAGTACACAAATTTCAAAAACTGGCCAAACGCTATGTTCACTTTGTTTGTGGTTTTTACTGGGAACTGGGAATCAATTTTCCGCGCGACGTACTGGGAGTGCGAGGGGGACGCGAATGATTGGGGCAGGGAGTGCACGTACAGGTACTCAGCGCCCTTTTACTTCTTCAGCTACTACATCCTTGCGAACTGCGTGCTAGGGAACTTGTTCGTGTCGATCATTCTGGACAAGTTTACGGCGGAGACGACGGCGGACAACGACGACGACACCGATTTAGTGGAAGTCGTGCAAATTGCGCACATGTTGAGCGTGTTCCGAAGCATGATGACACAAAAGATCCGGATTTACCAAATGCTCACTGGGCGGCTACCGCGAAAAGCGTTCATGGAGGCGGAACACGTGTACGGCCGGTCCCTAAAAAAACAGTGGGACGGCGAGGTGATGGAGCACTACGACGCGATGCGCGTCGTCGCGGGGTTGAAAAATATGAGAGGGCTGATGATGTCGACGTACAACGGCGACGAAACATACGCCGCGCCGACGTCGCCGGAGAAGACCGCGCAGTCCGCAAAGGCGTACGTGACCACTGTGCGCGATGATGAGACTGGGCTGAGCAAGAAGAGCAGGAGAGATGGCAGCGCGAGGAGTGGAAGGAGTGGGAGGTCAAGAGACAGACGCGGAGACCGCACCGGCAGGACCGACCCCGACCGGGACGACGCTAAGCAGCGAAGAAGAAAAGAACGCGAACGCGACGACGACGATCGGTTGCCGCCCATTGACGATGACTACGACTCGATCGACGGGGATGACTTTATGTCGAAAGGGGGGCCTACGCCTGGACCTGGACCGCGAGACCCCAACTGTGCAAGAAGCAGAGACCGGGAAGAACAGATAGAGTCGCAAAACTGGCTCTCGGGGTGCAGCTTTATTCCCGGGCTCGACTACTGTGCAATTGCACCGCCCAAAGACGGCAAGAGAAAAGGAGACGACGTCGAGTGATGATAGAAGTATTTAAGAAAATCGTATTGAATTATTCGTTGATTGTGTTGCGTATCGTTCAATATGTATTACACTAATTACTCGCTGTCCGAAACGATATCCTCCGTGTCAACCTTCGCTGTTTTGATTTTGAATGCCTCGTCGCTGTCCGAGTCTTCGTCGTTTTCCTTCTTTTTTACGTCCACAAACCCGTCGTTTCTCTGTGGCACGCCAATAAAGTCCTCGCCGTTGACTCGTCTTGGTTGCCCTTGGTGCCCTCGTGTCGCGCGTCCTTTCAAATTACGCCACTTGTCCTTCAAATCCACCGCTGATCGATCGATGAACATCTGCGGGTTGGCTTTAAGAATCGCCGCCCACTTCCCCTCGCCTTGCGTGTCGACTCCGTCTTTAAGCGCCTCAACCTCTTCATCGCTCCACTTCGCCGCTTTCTTCCGCAAACCAGACGATAAACCGAGTTTCTTACGCAACGCGGAGTGGCGATTGCTCACGCCTGGTTCTTTCGGGACAGGAGGGAGGTTGCGGCGCGGAAGGGGGACTAATGAGCCGCCCGGCGTGGTCGAGACGGGCGCTCGCGCCAGACCCAGACGGATCATAGCGCGGCCCCATGAGGTAGGGGAAGACGCACCACCTTCAGAACCATCGCCATCCTCTCCAACCCCCTCAATCGCGTCCGTCCGCGCCTTGACGATGTTCCTCCACTTGTCTTTAAGGTCCATGGTGGTCCGGCCGTTGACGTCGAACACGTCCCGGTGCGCATCGTAAATTCTGCAAAAAAGGAAAAAAGGAAGTCAGTTTTTGTATGGGCAAACAGTCATGGGATATATTGGATGCTCGTATCTCGTGTCTGTACTCTGTTTCGTATATCCTCGAACCTCGGGATGGTGAGGAATCCTCCACGGATCTCGTGAAAAACCGTCAGAACCAACCCTCACTACGCGTACAAAGGCGAGCAGGATTTTACGGGACGCACCGCCGCCACTTGTCGTTCACCCCCCCGCTTTCCGTGTAGTTTTTGCCCAAGTTGAAGTCATTACAGTCGATCAAGCTCTGTACGCCTTGTTCCAACGCGTGCGTCTCCTCTTCAGTCCACCTCACTCTCTTCTTTCTCGGCAGACTCGGAACGTTGGCGAAGTTAATCGCCCTTTTGCTGTGCCGGTTCGCAATCCCGAGCGGCTTCGGCGCTTTCTTCTTTTTCTTCTTCGAGGTTGAAATTTCGTCGTCGCTGTCGTCTGCTCGTTTGCCCTTGACGCTGGATTTTCCCAACCCGAACAAACCCCCTACTCTGCGTAAAATGCCGCGGTTCTCGGAGTCAGGTGCGGCTTGTGTGGGCTCAATGTCCTCGTCATCATTCTCGTCATCGTCTTCGCTGTCGCTTCCGTTCCTGTCGTCGCCCGCCCCGCCGCCGCCGCGTCTCCACCCCATCGCGCCCATCACCCGCTGTACCGGCGACCCCGCGGTGCGGTTCGACGTCAGGTCTACCTGATTAGTGTGAGGTTCAGCATCTATATCACTACCCAAGCCACCTTCCATCTCCTCGGCCGCTTCCATGGCTTCCGCGGCGGCGCCTAGCGCTTCAAACGCCCGGTTAGCGCGCCGGTCCGCTTCGCGCTCGTTGGCGAAATCGAAAACGTCGTGAGGGTCTCGCGCGGGTTCCGAGAGTTCCTCGAAAGCATTAGCCTCCTGTTGACGAGTAGTGCGAGTATTAGCAGCACCACTTCCTCGTGTCACCCTTTTGTCCGGCAAGCCCTTTTTCGGCGTGAGCATGGACTTTCTTTTAGGAGATACCGGGTTTGTTTTTCTGGCAGAAGAAACTTTCCCTTTCGATTTAGCAAATCGAAACGTCTCGGCTCCGAACGAGCTGAGAGCGGGAATCGCCCCTCGTGACGGTTCGTACGACCCATTGTTGAAATCCCCAGCAATGCGGTCCAACGAGTCGCCGCCCAGTTTCTTCCGGGCAACAGCGCATGCTTTCCAGGCAGCGGCGCGCATGTCGCTACCGTGCATCCCGTGCTTTTCTCGCTGCGCGTTGAGAAATCCCTCGTCCGCGCCCGAGCGGCACCGGGAAAACGTGGCGAGTAACTCAGGCCTCATGCTGACAGCTTTAGATGGCGAACTCACGGGACTTGCCGGTCCCTTCTCCCCACTTGACCCCGGCGGAAAAAACGCGTCCAGGGTCTTTTTGTATTGGTCCCAGTCATCGGCTCTGATGACCACGGCGGCGAACAGCGGGTTGAGCTTCAGAGTTTGTTCCAACTGTTCGGGACTCTCTCCGCTGGCGAGTAAAGCGTCTCTCATCGCTCGTAACAGCTTGCAGTGCGTTATGTCGATTTCTATATCTTCGTCGTCTTGTAGTGCTCTTGTGACTGAGAGTAGTGCAAGGCGTGCTGCGAGACGTGCGCTGGCATCCACCACTTGCTGGTCGTTGCCAAGCAAAGGCGCGGCGTACTCCAACGCTTCTTCATCCACACCCAACGCCGCGAGGTGCTCGAACACCCACATCCCAGGGGCTTTTGAAACCACGTTGGGGGAGGCGGCGGTCATCGTGGAGGTTTGGCGATGTATAGATGAGAGACCGCGAGGTGCCTAGAATCCAATCTAATGCCCTAATCTAGGGCAGGGTTAGAGATACGCGTGAGGATTCACGGAGGTGTTACGCGTATCGCAAGACACACGAAGCGTTCGCGCACTCGGAACGCACGAACGTTCACGAACGAGGTAGTACGAAACTGTTCAAACACAGTTTTGACCTCGAAACGTACACGCGCGGGTAGGCGCGGTGCGTTGTGTGCGTTGTGTGCGTTTTGTCCGATTCCAAAGAGCTCAAAAGCCCTCACCACGCAAACGGCTCGATTCCCTAGTCATTAGGCCGTGAAATTGGTGTCGGTCATTTAACTCAGGGAATTGTCGTCAACTCGTCAACCGGATAGGAAATGTGAAGAGCGAAAAAGCGAGAGGCAACCCGCGGTTGCCTTCTTACAACCGTTTTCCCCTCCCTCGGCACGTCACTTCTCCACGGGCGAGGAGAACGACACGCATCTCAGGTCGCGGGGTGCTTGTGCTCGACGTTGTCAAACGGAAGGCGCAGGGTAACGACCGTGTGTCTCGCGTGTGTCGCGTGTGGAGAGGGAAATCCGAGAGTGATTAAACCTCGCGGGGATCTTTAGTGCGGTCGCGCATCGGTCGGTGCTTTTCGTTCACCGGAGGCGAGGGTTTACCCGCGTACGTGCTGGTGAACCACCCGCCATGTCGTCCGACCTGGGAAACCCGCGGTTTCCGGTTGGGCTCAGGGTGCTAGTCGTGGACGATGACCCGCTGTGTTTGCGTATCGTGGAGAAGATGCTGAAGCGGTGTCAGTACGAAGGTGCGACAAATCCCGACGCGACCGGCGACGTTATCCGTGAAGAATCATTGGCGATGTGGGCCGGAAAACGCAGAGTGAGGGTGATTCGAAACGCGCGTGTCCGTGTAGTGACGGTGGGCGTGTCAACGGATATGTTTTCTGAAAGTCTAACCCAACTATGGGACACGCACATGCTCGACCCGCCGCAACACGCCGCCCCATCCCGCGCCCACCGGAGCCTTTTTCCATTGATGATCCTTTTTCAAGACACAATGCCAGTTGGCGGGTTGTGAACCCTTGGGAATGCTTTTTTTTGTGAGACACGAGACACTTTTTTTGGATAAATGCATCGACGACTGACCTTCCTTCCTCTCATACCCCCTAATAACAGTCACTACGTTCACGCGTGGCGCGGACGCTTTGAGGACGTTGCGGGAACGGCGACAGGACTTCGACATCGTGCTCTCCGACGTGCACATGCCCGACATGGACGGGTTCAAGCTACTCGAACACATCGCTTTGGAATTAGATGTGCCTGTTATGATGATGAGCGCTAATTGTGCCACTGATGTCGTCCTCCGAGGAATCATTCACGGAGCTGTGGATTACCTTTTGAAACCGGTACGGATTGAGGAGTTGCGGAACATTTGGCAACACGTGGTAAGGAAAAAGAGAGAGGAGACGGGGGGGGAGAAGGATGGCGCGAGCGCCGGGTCTGGAGACGCCGTGTCAGAAGGATCAGAAGGCTCGCGAGGAGGTCTTCGAGGGAAACAGAACGGCACTTCGAAGCTTGGTGATAAGGGTGGCCGTAAAGCCGGCGGTACCACGTCTTCGGATGAGCCCGTGAAGAAGCGTTCCAAGAAGAGCGGGTTAGCCGCGGTTACTTCGAACGAAAACGACGCTGGTAACCGCAGCGCGGGTAAGGATTCTTTGCCCGACACGGACGAAGGCCACGAGGATTCCTCCGCGCTAAAAAAACCCAGGGTGGTGTGGTCCGCGGAGCTGCACCAGCAGTTCGTCACCGCGGTGAACACGCTTGGCATCGACAAAGCCGTGCCGAAACGGATTTTGGATCTGATGGGGGTACAAGGTCTAACCCGGGAGAACGTCGCGAGCCATCTTCAGAAGTACAGGCTGTACTTGAAGAGGTTGCAGGGCGTGAACAACGGAGCTGGCGGGCCTGGAGGCGGAGGGTCTCCAGGGTTCATGACTGGATTAGCCGTGGACCCCAACGGCGTAGTACTGGGCGGCCCAGGCGCTAGGGTGGGATCACCAGCCCTAACAGGAATGGGCGGAGGCCCTGGTGGAATGGTAGTCAACGGCATGGACCCCAACGGCATGAACGGGATGCACCACTTGCAAAACGGGTTGGTGCAAAACGGCATGATGTACCAGATGGCGCCTGGTCCGAACGGCATGATCCCAATCCCTGGTGTCCACTCCGGACCGGGCGGCGACATCAACGTCAAGATGGACAAGAACGGATCACAAGGCGACATGCTACAGCAACAACCCTACCCCACGATGGGTCCGCCGATGATGATGCCGATTGGGGGTGGGAACGGGGCGATGCACCCGGGCGGTATGCACCCTAACGGTATGCACCACGTGAACAGTGCTGGGCAGATGCACGGGGGGATGTTGATGGGTCCTCCGCAAGGTCAATACCCAGGGCAGTTCCAAAACGGCAACGGGGGCGTGATGATGATGCCTAATGGAGGGATGATGATGCCGGGCCCGGGCGGAGTTGGCGACGACCTTTCGTTTGACAAGAAGGGCGCTAACGGCGGTATAGGCGACCTTGGGGACGACGCCGTGTTGGACATGTTCCTCAAGGATGGATTACCGGAAGGGGATGGATTCTAGGTGGGGATGAACCTAGGTTTTGAGGTGGAAACGCGTCGGTTGATTGATGATGCAAGGGCATCAAATCAATGGACGCGTTTCAATATTTTTTCCGCTCGATGTTTTCAGATGCGCATTGCATCTAACGCGTCGGGTACATTCTTTGAGGGCCCCAACACGACATATATGGGCGCCCTCCAACGATTTGAGGTGGTGCATGATTCAGCACGGACTAGTAGCAGTACGGGCACACATATACAGCACGTGTGCCGTACCGAACGACGTTGCGCGCGTCCAGCAAGCGAGAGACGCGAAATTGTAAAAACATGAAAGCCAAACTAAACTGGTAATACTTTTCGTGTATATGAGCATTTATTCTGCCCGATTCCTTCTGTCGTCTGCTTCTCTGCTGGACAATTTAATTGATTTCTGCACGTACCTCGCCACTGCGTCTCGCGCATGCGCTCCGCGGCGCGGCGGTTGGACATGACGTACGCGGCGCACGTTATGGCGTGGCGCGGCCCGTCGTGTCCTCCCTTAGTTTCTACGCGCGTCGGGCATCGCGTGTGTCGCGGTCGTTTGTTGGAATCGAATGCTCGATTGTCGCGTCAGCAACGCGCGTTCGCCTCTGATGCGTCGTCCACCGCCCCCGACCATGCTGTGCCTGTGATGCACCTGCTCACGTCGTACGACCTAGACACCGCGCCGGAGGTGCGGGTCACGCCACTTAAATTACAGGGACCCGGCTCAGACGCCTCACTCGGAGCGAAGCTTTGGCGCGAAGTTCGGCTGGCACGAGAAGTAAGGTCCAAGGGTGGCGGTGGCATTGGAAACGGCACTGAGCTTTTCGCGCGCGCGCCGGCTGGCTGGGGCGACGGAGTCGTGGTGCGTGTAGGTGCGGCTGGCCCGGTGACTAACGCAGTCAAAGACACTCTCGGAAGAGACGGATTCACACTTACAGAGCAGGCACCGAAGCCTTTATCCAGGACCGACGACGACGAAAAAGAGTTGTACGAAATAGTTTTGCGCGAAGCGATGTACAATCACTGCGCGAACGCTTTGACGAACTTCAACGTCTCGCGAACAGCTAAAGGGGTGGTGTTTACGGAAGAGGAATCGTTTCGTGGTGAAGGAGGACTGGGCAGTAGTGACCGTCACGCTAAATTTGAGGTCGAAGTCGATACCGGGTCTTCAGATGATGAAACGATGAAACTACGCGTGGCAACATCAATCAGTAACACATCTACCCTTTCAGTCAGACAAGTGCTTGACGGGTTGAATGGCGGAAATCAACATGAGTTGCACAACGTTCCCGTAGTAGCGTTAGGAGGTCCCCGGTTAGAGGGAACTTTACTTTTATCGGGCTACGATGGAGGCGTTCCGGACGCGGGTGATATTGGATCGCCTCGATCCGAATTGAACGGCGTCTCATTATTACAATACCACTGCGACCGGTACCCCGCGCGGGTGGAGCTTCTAAAAGACGCGGACCCGAACGCAAAAGCAGTGTGGCTCACCCCTAAAGGACCGAAAAAAACATTCGGACAATTTGGAGGGCCCATGGCGTACCCGGCGGAGCTGCTGGCGGTGAAACACGCGAACAAGTTTTCGGAAGTAGGTGATACCAAAAATATGTCTCCGACGGTATTGAACGCGTCGTTGACCCAATCGTTGGTCACGAATCTTCGAAGCAAACTAGGCCAACCGTTTCTTGAAACGCTTCAAGTTGCATTGTCCGACAAAATGACCCGGTTACCCGACCCGGTGTTAGTGTCGAGCGGCCCTTGTGGAAAAATCGTCGGGATGGGAGCAATCGCGAGCGGGCCGGCGGTGGCGCCGTGTTCGAACGAAAAGCTGGAAAAAGAAAATTCAAAAGCATTACCCAAACTGATGCTCATAAAGTCTGTCACCTCAGACGAGTCTCAACTAAAAAACCGCTTAATCACAGGTATCACCAGCGCGCACGAAGCCTGGTCCGTGCCGTCAGACGCGACGCGAGATACGGTGCGCGACGTAAACGAAGCGGTTGTGGAGCGGTTTCCAGAAAGCGACAAGAAAAATAAATTACAGTCTCTTTTCAAAAAAGCGCAACGCGACGGGTTCGATTTAGTGCTTGTGGAGACGAGTGGCGTGAACGACGAGGTATCTACTCGCGATGCCGCGAATGCAATGAACGCACCGTACCCTCGAAGGTGTTTGTTCAACACGGACGCCCGGGAACTCGCGTTAGAATTGGGCGCGCAGCGGGGAGGTCAAGCCAGCACGTTTCCCGGGTTTGCCACGGTTAAGAAAAATCTTTTGCTAGATCCAGTTCCTGGGGACAACGATTTAGTCGTGTTTGTTGGAGTGGCGGGGATCCTAGGGCTGGCGTACAGAAACGGTGAGCGACCTGAAGAATGCGTAGTCACTGTTGTGGACCAAGACGCGGCCGTGCTGTTCGACGGCACGCGTGAGCGACGCGTCGCGAGACGAGGAGGACAAACGAACAACAACGACAAAAGTGACGAACCCACTACAGCAGACGACCAAACCTTCGCCTCCGCGTCACTCGCCGCGGGTATTGCTTGCGTAGACAAAGCCGTGCGGGTGCTCGGCAAAGGTCCACACCGGCTGGTTGTGCACCACGAAGGCCAAAGTCACGCGCAGTTTTTACAGGGCGTTTTAGCCGCGAGCAAGAAGCACTCCGAAATTAAACAAATCGACGTCCTCGACGTCGAAAGAGAACCCAGCAGCGTCACCGGTAGAATTCTCCGGTGGGACAAACAGTCGGGGGTAACGCGACCGGACAAAGGGCTGACATGGAGAGTTTCGGATGACCAATCTATCGCAGTCACTGCGGGGGATACAGTTAGTTACGGGCAGAGGAATGTTACGTCAAACGACACTAACTACCTAACGCGCCCTTTATTTCTGAAGAGAGTTTGCGGAAGCACGTACACGTTGACGTTGGCGAGGGAAGTCGTGGCGCTGGCGGACACGAGGGTGAACGGGTTTGGAGGAACGCACGCGATGCCGGTGACGTTGCGGGGGGGGGGACTGCAGACGCGGATCGTGCTAGTGTGAAGGGATTCAGTTGTATGCGTAGTCAGTCTATACAAAAAAATCAGTTACAAAAGTTATTCAAAACTCAGAGTTCCCAGTCATCCGCTTCGCTCCCGAACCGCGCCGGGCCGAAATCGTCGCTTTTGTTTTTTGATCGGAGGTCAGGTCTTTCCGTTTTTCTAGCGGCCGTATCCCCTCTTGCTTCGTCGAACGCATCCATGAAACCGCCGTCTCCCGATTGCGGTCGTCGCGCGTCGGATGATGACGTGGACATTGAAGCGTCGTACACGTACTCGTCCGAAGATTGTTGGCGCCACGGCTCGCCGCTTGATGAGGAGTTTCTAGTATCCCTCGCGTCCCAGTTGTTCGGGGCGTCGTTCCACCCGCCTTGCCGTGTACCCACGTCCTGATCGCGGTAGTTCACGCGTCGGGCGCGCGGGGGGGGAAGCGGTCGCAGCGGGCCTCCCGGTCCACCACCTCTCGAACTACCTCCGTCTCTCCCGTCGTTTCGTCTCGCGTACCTCCGTCCTCGTCCGTCTCTAGTGTCGTTCCCGCTCATCACCTCCGCGGCTTCCCTGTCTAAAATCTCCTGTCGCAGACCCACCGCTTCACTGGCGAACGAAATGGCGGTACCGGCGGTGAGGAGTTGGCCGAACAACATTAAAGGATCCAACCTCCACCCTTGAAACACCAAAATGCCGCCGGTGAGAAGACCGATTGAGGAGAAAAACACGTCTTGGTCTCGGGAGACTTCGGGGCGTGAGGCGCGTACTTGGTACAGCCCGATGGCGGACGCCATGACGCTGGCGCCGAGAATGGCAGAGGGCCCTAAGTCGATGTTCACAAGCGCTTTGACGGAAAGCGCGGTGCTGCGCCCTTTTACTTTGGGGGCGGAGGCTGGGGATGCCAGTCTCCCGGCGCCGCCGGAGGTGCGGAGAAGAGCGCGCGACGAAAGATGGCGTGACGGTACACCACGGGAAGACGCCCCGGAGGTCAAGCGCGCGTCAGGCGCAAAATTGGACACCGCCAGCGTAGCCATGGTGACACGCCGCCAATGCGTGCGGATAGGAAAGTGACGTCCTCTTTTCCTTTCCCGGGTTTATATTTCGAGGTCGACTCAGATTTCTGGCCGTTCCAGATGCGCCTAGATTACTTCTCGCGGCGCGATGGAGGACGACGACGGCTTGACCGGCACCTTGGGCGGTTCCGGGGCCGGGGCCGGTGTTACCTCAGAACCCACCGCCCCCCCCCGAGAGGAGTTCGTTCAAAACGCGGTGGCGTTCCTGAAGCACCCGCAGGTTTCGACATCCCCTGAACACAGTAAACGCGCTTTTCTGGAAAAGAAAGGCTTGAGTGAATCTGAGATCCAAGAGGCTTTCAAACACGTGCCGCAAGGGGAGGAGGGTAGTGCCAAAGATAGCAACGCTGGAGGGAGTGCAGGGACAGGAAAGACAATAGACAATACTTCACGTCAACCTGAAAAATCCGAACCGCTTCGGTGGACGCAGGTCGTGGCACGCACGGGAGCTGCGATCGCGGCGCTGTCTTATGCGTATAAAATAGTGAGACCGAAAAGTGATGGATCGGCGCCTCCGCCACGGAGCGGGCCTGGTCTGAGTAATTCTTCAATCAGCGACTCCGCGGTGACACGAGCGGCTGTCACAGCCGCCGCGCACGCCGAGCACACCTCCGCTGCACTACAAGAAGCTGTCGCCGCGGCGACGGAGGCGAAGAGGGACGCGGCGGATGCGCGAGCGCGCGCCGTCGCCGCAGAAATTGCGGCGGAGGCGCATCCCACACTAAATGCCCATACGATTTACACCGCGAAAGACGTCTCAAATGCGTTGGAAGCGGCGAAAAGAGATCTACGAGTCGAGTTGGAACAGGTCGTGGCGAAAGCGATGGCGGAAGCGACAAGGGGACGAGGAGATTTGGGAAACACGTCGATTTCGGGAAATACTAATCCAATCGGTTCGCTGGCTACGCCCGAGTTCATGTGCGACGGTAATTCAGACGGCGTTCAAAGGGAACTCGCCGCGATCAAGGCGATGTTGGCTTCGTCGCCTCTTGTGAGTGCGAATGCGGGTGTTACGGGTAACGTGGGTGACTATGCGGGTGACTTCGAGACGTTCGAGACCGATGATGGGTACCAAAATTCTTCCAGCTCACGACGCGTGACGCCTCGGATGCGTGCGGAGGACACCACGGTTGTGCCTCCACCCGGAACTACGCCGCGATCCGCGCTGGCGAGCTCATCCAAAATAGGTACAGGAGGCAATGCCGCTACCGGTACTCCTTCCATGCCCTTCG
>TARA_B110000977_G_scaffold185279_1_pt1 | contig 31865 bp, 21 predicted proteins | sample TARA_B110000977 | Tara Oceans TARA_B110000977 (sample SAMEA4397798) | marine metagenome | biome: Polar Biome; feature: [SRF] surface water layer (ENVO:00010504); material: water (ENVO:00002006), including particulate matter (ENVO:01000060) such as... | depth 5 m | reverse complement strand
CGAGGCCGGCGGGAGAGACGGCGACGTGCATGGTCAAGTAGCGCACGTAGGCAACGAGCTGATTTTGGCGCCGTACCAGTCCGAGGCTATTTTATCCAACGCGTGGACGGCTGATAGAGCTGAAAACTCGCCGGCAAGATACGATTTTTAGCAAGCGTTTTTCCCCTTTCAAATCTCCAGTCTCCTTGTTCAAAGTCATCTCCGAAGATTCCGCGACTAAGAAAGGTTTGATGCGAAGAGATTCATCGCGAAACCTCAAGCTAACGGTCAGAGAGCCGTCAACAAAAAATCGACACTTGGCGTTTTGAGAATCCTTCTTTCGTCAACCTTCGTCCATTCTCGACGCGCCTGGCTGCACACCGCGCACACGCGCCTTCCTCGAGCCTTCCTCGTTTCACGTCGTCCGCCAGCATGTTCGCCGCGCTCACGCCCGCGGCAGTCGCGTGTGGGTGCACCCCGAGCAGACCCTCGGGCGGACACAGCGTGGTTCCCGTCGCATTCGCGCCTCGTCACACCAAGCGACGCGAAATATCATCACGCGCGTCGTCGTGCACGTCCCCGGCCTCGAGCCACTTGGTTAATAAACTTCGCGGGTCATCCAATGGTGTTCGTGGAGGTGGCGTTCGTGTTGGCACGTCCGCGAAACGCAACACGCGACTCACGGTGTGTGCGTCGGCGAACGATGGAGAATCATCAGATTCTTCCGGAAATCCTCCAAAATTCGCCGGCGCCCCGATGGACCTGAACTCGGCGCACGGCCAGATGCTCGCGCACGTCATGTCCAACGAGTCGCACTTGTTCACGGCTGCGGTGGAGGCGACGCTGGAAAAGCTGGTGGACGAGATTGACGTTGCTGAAGAGACGACGAGGGTGAACAATGAAAACAATTTAGTTGGCGATAAAAATAAAAAAGACGCGCCCGACTCAACCGGCGGGTTGGTTTTGTTCAAGCGGATCGCGCAGATGCGCGAGATGGAGCGCCGGAACGTGGTGCAGGACGTGATATACGCGTCTATTTTGCAAAAGTTCCAAACCTTAAACGTGGATATGTTGCCCCCGATTGACGACGTTAACTTACCGTTAAAGGGCGTTGATTTGACGCAGCTCACGGGCGGCGTCCATTCTGACTCCGCGCTGGAGCTGGTCAAGGAGCACTTGATGGGCATGATCGGCCCTGACGCGAACGCCGCGTACAGCAACACCCTAGTCAGGACCTCGAAACTGCAAGCCGCGCAGATGTACGCGGCGTCGATTATGTTCGGGTACTTCCTGAGGAAAGCGGATCGGCGGTTTTCGTTGGACCGGGCGATGGGCACTTTGCCATTTAGTCCTTTGGAAAGCGCGCAAACTTTAGAGCAGCTGTTCAACTCCGCGTCAGCGATGGACAGCATGGACGAGGCGGATGGGGTGTTTAACCCTGGGGACTTTGGAGGGTTCGCGCAGGATACGGATGGAAAAAGTGACGATACAAATAATACGGCCGACTCTTCCCAGACTAAAAGCTCACACAACCCAAAATCTCAAACGACCCTGAAGCAGTACATTCGCGGGTTCGACCAAGCGCGCTTGGCGGAAACCGCGCGGGTCGTGAGTCTGGAGGGCGTGGTGTTAGCCGAGCGACAAACAGGCGCGCTGTTCGGGAGCGTGGAGGCACTCGCGTTAGAAATGCAGTCCGCGATTGAACAGAGCGACGAAACAATCACGTCCGCGGAGGAGCTTATGCGACGCGTGGAGGACGCGGTGCTTACGGAGAAGGTTAAAACCGTAACGCTTCCCGTGTCGGCGCAGAGAAGAGTGGTGCTTGAAGCCGTGGCATTCGGGTCGTTCCTACGGGACGCGGAACAGTTTGTGGAGACGAAAGACGGCCGGCTGCTCACACCAGCGCCGATGCAACAACAGCCGCCGGGGATGCTGGGGGGGGGACGCAGACGGAGGCGCGGGGGTGTAGCGAATGTGGATTTAAATAGGACAACTCGACATATTCATGACGTTTATTCTACTTTTTGTCGTTCAGCTTCGCCAGCACGTTGATGCCACGTTAACGGGGCTTTGTGTCCTCCCCTCTGGTCACTTGTTACTTGCGCTTCGTGACGCGCTTTATTGGAGGAGGCGCGCGCGCGATGGCTCGCGGTGCGCGGCGTCGCGCCGCGTTCACCGCGGTCGCGCTCCTCCTGATGTGCTTGGTTCCCGGGGCGTTTTCTGGGGACGACGATGTTGGTGACGCACATGTCATGCGGCCGCGGCGCGTGCGTGCGGACGGTTCGGGAAAGGAACGGAAAGAGAGGGGACCGCTCTCCGCGGTGGGAAACCCGCGCGCGATGCGTTTGAAAACACGCGTGATATCGCTTGACGTAGAGATCGAAGCGGAACGCGCGGGTCGGCCCTCGTTCGTGCGCGGCGTGACCCCGGACGTGCCGAGAAGAGGTCGCAATCTCTTGGAAAATAGCGATGTGCATTTCCCGGAAATGTCCGACGCGCGGTGGGGTCTTCTGCACGACGGGAGAGTCCCTACGGACCCAGACACACCGGCATGGACTGGAGGCGATGTAAATGCGGTCACTCAGTTTCTCGTCGCCACGGACGGCACTCGCGGCACCTTCGACGCAGTCGCGGCGGCGCTCGAGGCGCACGGCGGCGGCGTCGCGGGAATCGTGCCCCCTATGTCGTACGTCGCCGTCGGCGGACCCGCCGCCGCGACTGCGGCGCGCGATTTACTGCAAACGCTCTGGGTCGGCCCGCTCGCACCGGAAGATATCATAGAAGCGCAATGGGACCAGGCTCAAGACGCCGTCTCCATGACCACCGTCGCCGAGGACGGCCGCGCGTTGCTTGAAGTTTCCGTCCCGCAGTTGTTCGCGCTCGAGGACGAAGACGAGAGTTTGGATTTGCAAACAGGTCGTCGCCGTATTCACGGCGCCGCGCGTGACCTGGCGGAGGCGATGGCTGCGGCATTCCAGGCGACCGCGAGTGCGGCGGCGGAGGATCCGGGAGCGTGGGCGCGACCCATGGCGCAGTGGGCGCGGCCCGACGCCGACGTCGCGAACGACGCTTCAGAAGCAGAAGTCACGCGCGTGCTCGTTGGGGTGCGTTCAGAGGGACTCGTCGCGGCGATACGCGCGCTGGCGTCTCACCGCGCGACGCATTTAATCGCACCTCGCCTGCGTAAGCGGGTGATCGGATTCATCTCCTCCGATCGATTGCGTCGACCGACGCGCGCGAGCGACGACGCGTTCGAGGATACTCCGTCGTCTCGCGACCCGATCACCGGTCGACGTTTGACCGGTGAAATTTCCAACGAAGAGTCCATTCCCGTTCTGCAAGGCGACAACCTGGTGGGGACGTACTCCGAGACGCCGTTTTGGGACGTCGGTATCACCGGAGCGATGCAAATTATCGGGATTGGCGACACGGGCGCGGATCGCACAAACTGTTACCTCGATGGGAACGATAAGTTTGTGGAGTACAACGACTACTGGCACAGCAAGAGTACGGCCATCGACGAAGACGGCCACGGTACGCACGTGTGCGGCTCTGCGGCTGGAAAATCATCCACCAACGGCGCAGACGCGGACGGCTCGGCGCCTGACGCTAAAATCTATTTCATGGACATGTCCGACTCGAGCAACTCGAGTCTCGCGAGCCCGGACAGCATGGGCGACGGTTATTACCAATTTGCAAACACGAATGGTGCAAGAATACACTCAGACTCTTGGGGGTCCAATTCAGACTACTACACGCTTAACTACGAAAGCGCGTACGACACGGATGCGAAAGAAGTGGACGCGTATGCCGCGGAATATTATAAATTAGATTTTCTCCCTATGTTCGCGGCGGGGAACGAAGGACCTTCGCTGAATACGTATTCGATTCCTAGCAACGCAAAAAACGCGTTATCAATAGGCGCAACGTTATCGCCGAACTCGCGGGCTTGGTTAGGTAATGATGATGTTGGGGTGTATTCTTACGACCAGAGCTATCAGTACTGCGACCCGGATTGCGCTGCGGCCGGGGGGTGGTTTTCGTTCATTCCGCAAGTCAAGGGAGAACTCGGAGTTGACGGTTTAGCTGTGTACGCGCTGAAAATCGGTGGGCCGAAAGCGGCACACTGGGCGCACCTCAGCGGCCAGATTCGCGCAATAAACGCGGTGAAATCCATGTCGTTACCTTTGTATGGGTTACACGAGTTCAACTTCGCGGTTGCGATCAACGCTGACCCGCCCGACGCGTGTTCGGCGTTGTCAAACGCCGCGGACATCGCCGGAAAAGTAGTCATCCTTGGTAGAGGGGGATCGTGCTACATGTGGAAAAAAGTCACGCGTGCTGCTGACGCGGGGGCGGTCGCCGTGGTGATCGTGAACGATCGGTACGTGACCGAATACAGCTTCCCGTCGTACACCATGGATCTTTATAACTACGTGCCTTTGGGTCAGTATTACGATACGCCGTTTTTCTATCCGGAGGACGCTTCAGTGGACGTCCCGGTGTCGATTCCCGTGCTGGGCGTGCCTAAAAAAGACGGCGAGCTCTTGATGGCGATCGTGTACGACGAACCTGGAACTACGTTATCGGTTTCGGGGAAGATGAAGACGTCCACCACGGCGTATCCCCGGCACGAAAATCTGGCGGCTTTCTCGTCAGGCGGCCCCACACACGACGGTCGCGTGAAACCCGATCTAGTCGCGCCGGGTGACAGCATCGACAGCGCGAAGCTTTTGGACATTGATTCCGCCGATACGTGCGAAACTAACTCGCTATCCGGAACCTCGATGGCTACGCCTCTCGCCGCGGGAACCATGGCGCTGTTGCGACAGTACTTTGAGGAAGGGTATTACCCCACGGGTAAGCTAGACCCGGCAAACGTCTTTTGGCCCAGCGCGGCGTTACTTCGCGCGGTTGCGATTAATGGCGCGCGAGCGTTACGCGGCTTTGATTACGAAGGCAACCCGCTGGAACCGCCTCCTTCGTCAAGACAGGGGTGGGGTCGTTTGAACCTAGCGTCTTCTGTGCTTTTGACGTCCGACGGCGTGAACAACGCCGCGGCGGATACGCCCTCGAACATGATCGCCATCGACGCGTGGAACCAAGGCGACTCTCTTGATCCGCATTACAATTCGCAACTGACGTACACGGGTGACTGGCACGGGTATTGCTTACACGTTGACGGGTCGACTGAAGAGTTGCGCGTGACGTTAGCGTGGACCGACCCAGCGGGCGCCGCGGTGGGGGAAGGCGCGTTGATAAACGACTTGGATTTGTACGTATCACACGTGACGTACGAAGAGCCGGACGGGAAACAAATTTTCCCGGTGGGATACATGCTCCCTGATACCGTGAACAACGTGGAGCGCATGGTCTGGAGCGCACCCACGGCGGGAAGGTACTACGTAAAAGTCAACGCCGCGTCAATCAGTTCCGGAAGTGAACAGACGTTCGCGCTCGCCATCACCGGGCAAGTCAGTTTGGTGACCACGGATAACTATTGGTACGAGTCGATGTGCGCGCCAGATACGCCGTCGCCGTCGCCTCCGCCGCCGTCGCCTCCACCGTCGCCTCCGCCTCCGCTCGCGCCGTTGCGCGCGACACGCCCGTCGCCGCCGCCCAAGTCGCCGGACGCGCCTCCCACTCCCCCCGGGGCAACCACCCTGCGCGGCGCCGCGTCGCTGCTCGGTTACCTCTCCGGTTGCGGCGTTTTTCTTGACTTGAACGGCGACGGGGTTCGCGGCGACGACGAACCGAGAACCACTACGGACGCGTTTGGCGGGTATGCGCTCTCCTGGAACGATCTGGACACCGCGGTGGCGCGAATTGTCGTGTCCACTGACCAATCGGTTTACCCGAGTTGCGTCAACGCGTACACGGACGTGACGCCCGGTATGCTCAAGCTGTCGGCGCTGGTTTCTTCGCTGACGGCGACGCCCGTCGCGACGCCGCTCACCGCGATCGCAGTGGCGCTGGTGAACGGCGTGGACGGCGCCGACTCAAGGGCGTCCGGATCGATCGGTGCGAACTTGTGGATCACACGCGCGTTTGGTCTTCCAATCGCATTGAGAGCCACGCTTGACACCACGGATTACCTCACGCAAGCGCTTCTCGGGGGTGACTTCACCACGGAAGCGGCGCAGGTGCTCGTGGCGGAAGCCACCGCCGGGAACGTCATTGCCGCGCTTACCAACCTTCTGGCACCCGCGTGCGGTGGCGTGGGCGCGTGCGAGCAATACGCGATCGACGCTGTGGCGAGGCGCGTGAAAGTGGTGCAAGCGTCCGTGTCACGAAAACGCAGACGGAACCTTTTATCGTCAACCCCCCTGGGGCTAGAGTCCTCCGACGCGATTGTCGCCATCGCGAACGACGCGATTGATAACGCCGTCACGGGCGGCGTGATTATGCACCCAAACGATGTCAACCCAGATGCGATCACCCAAGTGGCGAAGGCGTCGGTGACCGCGGCGGCGCACTTGCTTTCAGCGCACGCAAGCGCGAGCGATGACCCGACCGCGTTCTTGCAAACATCCGCCGCGCTGGTTTCCGTGATGCAGGACGAGGGCTTACTCTCCGCGATACGGGCCGCTGCGGTTGAGGGCGTGGACGGCCTAGCGACATACCCCGCGCAGTCGACGCAGGTGTTACATGACATGTCAGATGCGGACAAGCTGGAGTGGGTCGTGACGCAAGCCGCGGCGAAAGTCACGGTGGAGGTTCCGAAATCGCCGCCCCCATCGCCGCCCCCGTCGCCGCCCGTGGCGCCGGGAACGGCGGCGGGGCTGCCGAACGCAAACTCATCGAGTGGCGTCAACGGGACGCTGATATACGACGACGAAGAGGTTTCCACGGGGGTCAGGGTGTCATTGGGAATCAAACAAGTAGCAGCCCCAGCGCTGTGTGTTCTCTTCATGTCTAGTTAGATAGCTGTTTAGTAACTTAATATTATTAGTTTATTAGTTTCGGGCGCCCACCTCGCTCTACCACACAACCCCCCTAGAACCCCACGCCGTGTCCGTTCCCCGCCATGACTATTTTCCGTCCACCGGTACCCTTGCCCGTTGATAACGAAACGTTTGTCCCCCGCACGTCGGCTTCGTCCCACGGGCCGTTGATTTGCTTTTTGAATCGCATCAAGTTCGTCAACGTGATCGGGCAAAGGAAGGTTATGAACAGGATCAAGAGCGAGTAGGCCGTGATTAATGGAACGCTGCCGACAGTCATGTGGTACATCGCTGATACCGCACAGGCGTGACTCACCCCAACCCCAACCACGTGCACCTTGAAAAACCGCTTGGACAAGAACCTCGAGGCGAACGGGAACAGCACGAACAACGTGGTGGCGAGTAACACGTCGGCGAACACGGCGGACGGGTCGGTTAACCTCGACGCCAAAATACTAGTCGCGAACATAGACGCCCCCAAACTTATGCCGTTGCCCACTTTATTCAGCGAAGTAGTGTTACTGTTGGTTAGAGAAATAGTATTAGGTGTGTTTTCGGAAGTATTACTCGGAACATTACTTGGAATATTACGTACTCCAGCAGTACCTTCCACACCCTTCTCAAAGTACTCGTGGAAGAACAGCGAGACTAAAAGCGCGACGACAGAGGTACTCAATGCGGTGTCGTCGGAAATCGCGCTCGTCATGGTTTGGAACAATGGGGTTAACAGAAGCAAAGTTACGGCCATTAATGGCCCTATACGTAGAAACTGCATCACGGTGTACCGAAAACCAATGACGACGATAGTTAGCACTAACCCAAGTAAAAGCAATGCACAAGTGAAGGTCAACACTTGATTAGATTCTACCAGCCCATGCATCAAGCCGAACGTGCAACACGTTTTTAAAGCCACCACTGCGCACTGTTGCGAAACCGTCCACGCGTCTAGTATGACTTTCGATAATCGTCGGGGCACCACCCTTCCGTTCAACACTAAACGCTCGAGGAAGGTACTGTCCGTGTGGTTGTCGGGATAGGGCTGGTGCTCGTACAGAATGCGGCGCCAGGGTTTGTGTTGTTGGAGTTGAGCGTCATCTTTACGGGAAGGTGCCGAATATTTAGATGGGGCGGTGTCCATGCGGTCATCTCCCGAAACCCTGGTGGACGCGGCCTTAGAGGAATGGCGACGCTCGGTGGTCGACATGCCAGCGCTGACGACAAGAACGGCCGGGGGGGGCGGAGGTGCCCGGCACTGTGGTCTCTCGTGGCGTGTGGTCTATCACCAAAAGCTTCTCTCCTGCACGCCGCGCCAAAATTTGGGTGCCAAGGATTATTTTTAAAAAAGTGAAGCTGTGCCTACAATCGTCAGTCTTCGGCGCGCTCGCCGCGGTCGCCCACAAGACCGTCAGTTTCGACATGGCCATCCCGGGCATGCCGAGTGGCGCCAAGCGGAAGTTCGCGAACGGTGCGTGTCCGTATCGTATCGCGCGTATCGCCCCCTTTCGGAACGCGTCGTCGCCCCAGCTCTCTCGATTCGCTCAGATTCGCGGCGAGAGGTTTCCACGACGCAGTCTCGTCTGGTCCGAGGCGCTCGTCGTGGAGGTCACGTTTGCCCCTCGCGTCACGGGCTTGTGTATTCCTCCTCACACCGTCCATGGTCCACGTTCCTGGCTTCCTTCTCGCACTTCGACTCCATCCCATGTGCCTGACACCCCCGCCCTTTGTCTCTCGTCTCCTTTCTCGCGTTCAATCACGCACGCAGGCCAGCAAAGAGGGAGGGCGATGCTGGTCGCAGCAGAAGTCCAGTCACACTCCGCGAAGAAACCGCGAGCCTTCGCCGCGCGTACCGCCGCGGGCACGTCTCCCGCGAACATCCCCACGCCGGCGGTGCGTCCCTCTACCGTGGCGACGTATCAGCGCACCCCCGTGACCTCGGCTCGAGCAAGAGCAGCCTCCGACGCCACGCCGCGAGCACGCCCCGCCGCGGCGGCGGACGCGGCGGCAAGAAGGATTGAGTACACAAGCCCTGCGACGCACGCCACGAAAATGCCGACTCCGCCGCGAGGAACCTTCCCCACGCCTAAAATGCTGGGCAAAACGAACAACCTACCCAAAGTGGTGACGTATTCGCGAACAGAACCGCGCGGGGAACGCACAGGAAACGCAAAACAACAAACGACAAACGACGCGAGCGGCGCAAACACTCCCTCCACGGCGAGAAGCACCACCACGAATGGTACGACGGAACCCAAAACGAACCCTCAACTGAACTGGTGGGAGAAGCCGAAACCGTCACAGCCGAGCGATCCTCCCAGCGACGCGAGGGAACGAAATATCGAAGAAGTGGAAGAGGACGAAACGGAAACTCCGAAAGATTTCGGCCCGCCAGTCGCTGTGAATCCATTCGCAGCGGCGCGAGCGGCGGCGGCGAAGAAAAGCACTGTTGCGGACGATACACAGTACCGATCACATCCATACTCCCACCACACTCCCAAGCCCACGGTTCGCGTTCCCGGGTTCACGAACCTAGGGAACACGTGCTACCTCGCCGCGACGGCGCAGCTTTTGCTCGGCTTGCCGTTTTTCGCGACCGAAACGGCGGATGGTCTGGCTCCAAATTCGCAAAACGTGTTCCCTGAGGGCTCCGTTGTACGCGCGGTCCGCGAGTTACTCAGGCGGCGAAAACACGCAGCGGAGGCGTTTGACCAGGGATCAAGTGAAGGCCAGAAAGCATCCCTGGTGCCCAACGCCTTGAAGCGCGCGGTGCAGAGGAAACGTTTTCGGTACGAAGGCACGGAGCAGCACGACGCTCACGAGTTTTTGGTGGACACGCTTGATTTGATGGAAGAGGAGCTGATTACTGTGTATTACGGATTTGACAAGGATTCAGATACCCAGCGTCACCACGTGGTGCCCCTGCACCGCACGGTGTGCCCCATCCGACGGGCGTTCACGGGGGAGTCGGCGGTGACGTTGACATGTAGCAAGTGCGGGGACGATTCGGAATCAGTCGAATCCTGGAGACACTTGAGTCTCGAGCTGAGATCCGACGAGCAAAATTCAAATTCATCACCGCTTGCGCTTCAAAAACTACTCAAGAGGTGCTTCGCCCCTGAAACCGTGGAGCGGCGGTGCGGTGATGAAAAGTGTGCGGGGACGCACGCGGTGCTGCGCAGGACGTTAAGACGAGCCCCAAAGGTTTTGCTAGTGCACCTGAAGCGCTTCGTCGCCGCGCAAGTTACGAGTAATCAATTTCAGTCGGAAATTGTTTCGGCCACCGAGCGCGTCGGTTGCGCTGACGGCGTTGACACGATCCCCGCACCCACTGTACCCCCACCGTTCATACCCCCCCGGATGGTCAAAGACAGCACACGCGTGGAGCTTCCGGAACGCGTGTCGCTCGCAGACTTCGCGGGCCAAGACGTGTTTGGACCTCCGGGTGAAGTCAGAGTTACGGAACTTACCGGAAAAACGAAAACCGAAAAATCCGAAGAAAACACAACAGATGAAGCGTCCGCCGCGACGATAGTCTACCCCGACGACACATCTACTCGCGGCACCGACGCGCTTGAAATGATAAAATACTATAAGCTGCGCGGCGCCGTGTCGCACATAGGGTCCTCGATGCGGCACGGGCACTACACCGCGACGGTGAAGATTGATGAAGAAAACAAAAACGAAACCGAAAAGTGGATCTCCTTTGACGACGACAGAGCGAGTTTGACGGACTCGCCGGTGACGGGTTTGAAAAACGAATATGGAGTTGAAAGGGACTGGTACGTAGCCGCGTTTGAGTGTTAAGTAGAGTGATGTAGAGTGTACTTGAAATACGTGTAGAATAAATTACGAGTGTAGAATACATAAATAATGCCATACCTTCTCCTCTAACTACTCTTCGTCTTTCCCTGGTTCAGGGTACCAGTTTTTTCGAGGCATGTTGGGCGTCCCGTACGCCCTGTCAAAGTTCTTCGCGTGTTTGACGATGGCTTGTAACGCCAGCCCCGATGCCGCGTCCACGCCGTCCATCACGCACGCGTCATCCCGCTCACCCCGCCATATGCGTTCAATAACTTGTTTCGATACTCGCCACCCTTCTTTCGACAATCGAGGAATTATTTCTTCATTGATCGTGAAAACCCTGTCGTCGCCCGCAGGTTCGGGGATCCACGGAACCGCCGCGATGGCTTCGAACAGCTTGTCGTTAACCTTCAACGCGCCGTGAAGCTCCGCTTTGCGTTTGCGGGACATCTTTCGTAAGTCTGTTGAGTCGGTTCCGGTAGATTCGTTGGTATCAGTGCCGTCGTAGGTAGGTTCAGTAGCATCAGTGTTCATATTGTTTTCATGATTATTGTTCCCATTATCCGTGTGCCCCCTGGCCGCTGGGTACAGGTCCCACCCCTTCGCGACGTCCCCCCTGGCCTGGGCGTTGTCCGCATTATCCGGGTCGTGCTGCCAGTCACCCGGGTTCCAGCTGAATTCACTTTGCACCCCAACTTGCTCAAATAACACTTCTAATTGCCTAGCGACGAGGTTCCTGCAATCCCCCCCGGTTGTTTTAAACGTAAATGGAACGACGCGCACGCCTTCTGGTTTTTCAACATCTTTCACGAAAAACTTCAACCTCTTGATCCCGGCGTCCGGGATCTGTTTGCTTTTCGTCACCGCGTCCAGGACACCCTGGATGGTTTTTAAGCTCTCGTCGTTCACCGCGGAAGCTCCGGGAGGACCGGAGGCGAACAAATCGGGGTGCACCTTCCTGACTAGTTTTCGCATGGCGTCTTTCAACGGGGGCTTTTGGTTTATTTTATTTTTCGCTTCAGGTTTTCGGTCCGCATCGATTGATGGCGATGCTTGGGGATCACGCAGGTTGGGGTTCACGCGGCCCTGGTTCGTGCGCACGCCTCGTTTCACTTTAGATGCGTATGCCCGCGTTTTCATGAACGCTGAGCCGTTGCGTGCAGCATGCGATTTGACCCAAGGCGCGAGGTGCGCGCGACGTGTCTCCATGTTCATCAACGCGTCCCCTGGATGCGACGTGGGCAAAATCAAATCGTCCCAACACGGCGACGCGCGTGTCGTCTCTTTGGGTGACCATGCCCCGCTCCCTTCGCATCCTTGTTTCGCAACAGAAGGGCCGTGCGCTCGTGCCGGGACCGCGCGGGCGGCGCGTGAGCACGCGCGCCACATCGCGCGAGCGCTAGTGGCGATTGCGCAGTTCGGACTGCACACTGTTGAGAATCAGGTTTCATGGATCACGTTTTGGTTTTCGATGAATGCATGTGAAAGTTAACAAGGCAAACAAAGGGCGTACGACGTCAGACGCGAGGATGCACGGCACGCGTTTCGGTGTTCGAGACGGGTTCTTGTTCGCGTCGCGTATGCTCATCGCGCGACAGGTCGCGCAGCTTGGAAGCACTGCAAATCGCGCCAGGACCGGTACGTTCTTGTTGAAGACGTTTCGAGGAAATCTCGTTTCCCAGACCTGCGGAGGTTCCTTGGTCGCGGCAGCCATGACCCTGAGTTTCCTTTCGCGCGGTACCCGAACCTCGATTGCGACGATGTCCACTCCAGAAATAGACCGTGAAACCTCCCTGCAAACACTGTGGGCGGAGGCGTACGATGCGTGGATCGACGTACCTGGGGAATTGGGAAATTCGGTGGTGTACGCGAAACCATTTGATGAAAACATTGGATTCGACGATGGAAGCGAACAACGTAAACTAGAACCTTTCCCTTCGATCGTTACGTCATCCGTTTCCTTCGCCCTGACTGCGTTCAACCGGATGGGGCTGCACGCGGAGCTATGGAAGAACAGAGCTGCTAATGATAAACTACAAGCTGATTTGGCGAATCTGAAAAACCCGGAACCAAAAACGTTTTGGAAATCCTTCGGCTTCTCCAAAGACTGGAGGGAAGACGGCTTCGTAGTGGCATTTGATTTAGACGATGCAGACGAAGCCAGAGCTGCGATCGTAACGCTCGCACGGAAGTACGAACAAGGGGCGGTCTATGAGTATTTACCGGTGGAGAAAGAAACAGATGTGCTGGCTCGAAAAACCGTTCCCGCGGCGATGGGCGCCAATGTTGAGGCGGATGTTTTTTTGCTGCGGTGCGAGAAACCAAATTTATCATTAGCGGAGCGCAGGATTCCAGATGAAGCGTACGCGCAAGAGAGTTGAGATATAGGGTTTAGGGTTTAGGCTATAAATTGCATTAAACAATATGTTTGTGATTTTTGTTTTCTCTCCTCCGCCGAAGAGGTCTCCTTTTTTTGTTCTCAAGCAGCTCTACTTCTCTTCTTCGTCGTCGTCGTCTCGTCCTCCGGGGGAGTACGTGGGAGACGTGGGCGAATAGGCCGGGCTCGTCGGCGAGTAGGCCGGGCTTGTCGGCGAATACGCAGGGCTCGTGGGCGAGTACGCCGGTGACGTGGGCGAGTACGCCGGTGATGTCGGTGAGTACGCCGGCGACGTGGGCGAATACGCAGGCGACGTAGGGCTGTACGCGGGAGACGTCGGCGAATACGCCGGGCTCGTGGGTGAGTACGCCGGGCTCGTCGGCGAGTACGCCGGTGACGTGGGCGAATACGCCGGTGACGTCGGGCTGTACGCAGGCGACGTCGGTGAGTACGCCGGTGACGTAGGCGAGTACGCAGGCGACGTGGGCGAGAATGCTGGCGACGTGGGCGAGTACCCCGGCGACGCGCCGTACGCGCCAGACGCTGCGTCGGTGCCGGGCGAGAAGCGCATGGATTCGTCGAACGGGCTCGCCATCCCCGCGTTTGGCGACAACAAAAAGGACGGCGACATGTTCCCTTCAGCGCCTCGGCCTGGGGTGACGCCCCTGCCTGGGGTGACCCCGGCTCCAACCGCGCCGTCGCCGTACGCCACACCAAGGTCAAGATCCACCGCTTCTTTCAGCATTTCTTCGTTCAGGTGTAATCCGAACTCGCCGGTGCCCAACGGACAGAACTGGCCGAGCATGATGTTCTCGGACAACCCGCTCATGCGGTCTCTTTCCGCGAACGCAGCGGCTTCCATCAGGATGTCCACAGTCTCCTCGAACGAGCAGCGCATTAACGGGCCGGTTTCCACGCGGTTGATGCCGTGCCGCGTGATTGACATCAAGTGCCCCCGGTACGTCATCACTTCGACCAAAATCGCGAGGTGCCGGTAGTTGACGTACGAGCCGTCAAACTCGATGACGCCTCTGAGTTCTTTCAACAAAGTGTTTCGCACGGCTTCGATGCCCAGAACCTGGATGACTTCAATCAAGTGGTTGGAAGTGGTCCGTGTGAAGTCCACCTCTTCCTGGTTCATCACTTCAAGCAAGTTGACGCCTTCCGTGTCGAGCTGCCACTCGCTGGTTTTGCCAAACGCCTCTGTGGCGGGATCGACACCCATGACGTTGGCCTCGCGGATGAAAACCTTTTTGATGTCGCTGATGCCGCGAAGCGCGAGGTTGTCTAACATCTGCGCCTCTAACCGCTTCAGGAACACCTCGTCTTCCGTGTTGCCATCGTGCTCACCCCCCTTCTCCAGCTCATTGTTCATAATGCGAATCCGCAACAGTAGCTTCTCTGCGTTGTCATCGTTAAAAATGCACGACAGGTCGTCTTGGAAATCCGCGTTGACGCGCTCGGCGAGATCCGCCATCAGAAGTTTCTTGTCAACCATCATCTCGCGGTTGAGTTCGATTCTCAACAGCCATGGCGACATCCGGCTCGGGTCAACCTCCTCGTCAGGCATCTCGTAGTAGCTTCTGACGAAGTCCCTGTCCTCTTCGATTACGGTATCAGTAGGGTCCGGGTCGTAGTGCACCTCGGACATCGCCGCCACTGAGTGCAAAGTGGTGTACTCCAGCTTCGCCTGTACGCTCTTCGCCATGGCTCTGTCACCCGCCAGGTCTTCCCTCAGCGCAACAGTCAACGACGGCGTCTTGATTTGTTTCGCGATGTTGATGATCTCCTTGAGTCGAGGCACCCCAAGCGTCACGTTCTTCGCGGATACACCGGCGAAGTGAAAAGTGTTCAGGGTCATCTGCGTCGCGGGTTCGCCGATGGATTGCGCGGCGACCGTGCCGATGCCGTCGCCGGGCGGCGCAAGGGCCATTTTGAACCGCGACTCGACTTCCCCGATGACCCAGTTGAAGGCTGCAGGGGAGAGTTTGAATTCCCGCATAACGCGCTTGGCGGACAACGTAGAGCGCACTAAGGCGAAGAATAGAATGGTACTGTTCCTCTGCGCCTCGAGACTCAGCGCGTCTTGCCCCGGTACGACGACCAAGCCGTTCAGTAACGACCGCACGCTTTCGATGACGTTGACCGCTTGAAGCTCTTCGCGCTCGCGACCCGGCGCGGAGATATCCTTCACCAGCCCGTAGTTCTTCTGCGCGTTCCAGATAATTCGCTTTAAGTTCACAGGGAGGTGCACGGAGGGGTCACCAGTACTCATGGTGGTCCGGAGTTCCTCCCTGTCACTCAGGACTTGCTCCCACTCCGCGTCCAGCAGCGCGCGCTTCTCCACGCTGTTCGCTAAATCAAACGCCTGCGATTCGGACATGTACCCCTTGCCAAACCCAGGTTCGTCGGGATCCAGGTGGAACGTGTTCTTGAACTTCTCCTTGTTGTGTCTTAGGGTGTCGATCTTTTGACTTTCAACATACGTGGCGTCCATGCCGTCCTCGCCGTACAGGAACTGAATAACGTCCCCAGCGGAGTTCCTCACGGTGCCGTCGTACTTGACGATGATGTCCTCCATCGCCTTTACTAATCGGCGCTGGATATATCCCGTTTCGGACGTCTTCACCGCCGTGTCAATCAACCCTTCCCTACCCCCCATGGCGTGGAAGAAGAACTCCTGAGGCGTCAAACCGCGCAAATACGAATTCTCAACGAACCCCCTACTTTCAGGGCCGAAGTCATCCTTGGTGAAGTGCGGCAACGACCTGCCGTTGAAACCAAAGGGAATGCGCTTCCCCTCTACGTTTTGCTGCCCGACGCACGCGATCATCTGCGAGATGTTCAAGAACGAGCCTTTACTGCCTGCCTGGACGGTCATCTTCACGTTGTTCGTGTCATCCAGCGAGGACTGGGCAGAGTTCCCTGCATTATCTCTCGCTTTGTTCAGAATCTGGTTCACCTTCTGTTCGAACGACTGTTGCATCGTCATCCCGGGCTGCATCTCGAGCTCACCCTTCTGCGCCAAGTTGATAACCTCCTTGACATCCGCCTTCGCCTTGGTGATCGTGTCGTTGATCTCACGCATCGTCCCGTCGTCCGCGATGGTGTCGGAAATGCCAATCGTGAAACCGTGGTGAAGGAGCCAGTAGTTTAGGAGCCACTGGACCTGTGAGACGAACCCCCGCGCTGCGGTAGGACCCCACTCTTCCCAAATCACGTGAATTAGTCCTCCGCCACCGGAGCCCATCGTTTTCTTGCATAGAGTGCCAGTAATAAGCTCGCCGCGTTCAATACGCACGCCAGTGTCATCTACTGAGAAGTCGCCATCGTCAGCATCACGAGCCCACGCGCTCGTCCTAATAAGACTCACATCCGGCACGAACATCGTAAACACTTGTTTCCCCGTCCACAGCGGTTGCGGTTTCAGCACCGCCGGTTTCGGAACCTTCCCGTCCCAGTTCTCAAGCCACATCAGGATGTTCATAAACACGTCTTTCGTGATGAAGCAGTCGCGTTTGGTCATGAGGCGGCACGCCAACAGCGTGTCCTGCACAACCGCCATCACTGGTTTGTTCGCCTGAGGACTGACGATCATCTTCGGCACCATCATCAATTCTTGAACCTCCGCGCGCGTCTCAAGATTCTGCGGAAGGTGCATGTTCATCTCGTCGCCGTCGAAATCGGCGTTGTACGGGGGCGTGACTGAAATGTTCATCCTGAACGTTGAGTACGGCATAATACGCACGCGATGACCCATGATTGACATCTTGTGAAGACTGGGCTGCCGGTTGAACAACACGCAGTCGCCGTTGATCATGTGTCGCTCCACGCGGTAGCCGTACTCCAAGCGCTTTTCGGATTCTTTCTTCAGAAATCTCAAATCAAGTCGCTGGCCGTCTTCGCGGATGATGTACTTGGCGCCGGTTTCACCGGGCGGAGGGTGCGGCCCGTTCTCCACTAATTTCCTCAACCTTTCAATGTTGTACGGCGTCACCGTCTCGGGATAGGTCATGTTCAGCGCGATGGACCACGGGACACCCAGCTCGTCGAGCATTAAATTAGGATCAGGGGTGATGACGGTGCGCGCGGAGAAATCGACGCGCTTACCCATCAAGTTGCCGCGAATGCGTCCGGCTTTGCCTTTGAGGCGCTCTGAAATCGATTTAATCGGTCGTCCCGAACGTGTCAACGCCCTTGGCATCCCCGCCACCGTGTTGTCCATAAACGTCATTATGTGGTACTGAAGCAGCTCGGTGAACTCGCCGATGACATGCTGGGGGGCGCCGTTTTGCTCTTGGCGTTGGAGGTTTTTGTTGGTGCGTACAATTTCCATCAGCTTGACGGTCAGGTCGTCTTCGGATCGAGTGGAGGCGTCGAACGCAACTGAGGGTCTCACTGGGTGCGGAGGCACAGGCAACACGCTTAAAATGAACCACGACGGATGCGCATGTTCGGGATCAAGCCCCAAAATCCTGCAATCCTCGTCGCTCACGTTTTTCAAAATCTCGTACGCGCGCTCGGCAGAAATAACTTGCTTCCGTTCTCCGCCCTCCGGAAGGTACTCCTCCTCCCCCCTTTGTTTGAATTCCGCCGTGATCTTCATACCCTCTAAACGGTACTGGGGTTGCGGGGTACCACTGCTCGGACACACCGTCCGCGTTTTACACGCATCCGTGAACTTACGAAGCCGCTGCTTCGGGTTCTTCACGCGCATGATTTGCGCGAACCGAGGGTCTTCATCCTGTTTTTTCATTGATAGGGGATTTTGTTGCATGGGGGGAGCATTGAGGCGAGGATGCGAGCCGATCGAGAGTGTGGTACGAGTTGGTCAGGGTGTGGTCTTGTGAAGAGGTCGCTGAGGTGTCGTTTCGGTGGAATCGAACCGCACATCACGTCGTGGTTTCAGTCTCACTCGCGTGATCAGGTGTTCGCTTCGCCGTGTCGGAATCATCGTGAAAATCGTATGGCGGCCAGTCAGGGAGTGAAAGCTCTTGGGCGGCGGGAACTTTTCTCGTGGCGTACCTTGTCGATCATCAGCTTGCTCGAGGAGAACCCTACGCATCGCAGCACTGATACGACGTTCTTAATGAACCCGTGGTGGTACACCGGTTTCGCCAGCTCTAGGTGGCCGAAATACCCAGGCGTATCGGTGCTGCCCATCCCATCCGTCTCGCACTTCATCGCCCGGTCCATGGTTCCCATTCGCGGATCGCTCAGACCGCCGCGCTTGGGCCGGCCCTTTTCGTACGTCTCCGAAGTTTCGATCTCGCAGACCGACATTTTACGCTGTAAAGGTTGAGTGGGGGTGGGAACGAGGGTCAGGATACAAGGTAATTGGTGGCCGCGCGCAGTAGGAGGCAAGCAACCCTAGGGTCGCCGGCGCGCCAATTTCGATTTCGCCGAAATGTGTCCACTACTCACGATCTCATCGGGAGACAACACCCCGAACTGCACCGCCTTCACTCGCCGCAGCTCCGCGGTGGAGTGCGGGAACCGGTCGATCACCGACATCGTGCGTCGGGGTCGTGGAGAAAGGTAACTCCTCCGACCCGCGCAAGGCGAAGTGATGATCGGAGGTGAGCGACGTTGAGAAACACGCGCCTCAAGTTGAGAAGGTCTCATGAAGGTCTGCGAGATCAAGGTGGGGCTGTATGTGTTGATAGTTACATGGAAATGTTTGTTATTTACAACTTTGCGTCACTAACATGCCATACACAACCTTCTTAGAAGGGGGGGGAGTCAATTTACATACGGCTCGAGCTGGCAAGCGCCAATCCCTGGTTCCCAAGCCTCCTCGCTTCTCCCGGCGGCACTCCGTCCGGGCTCACCATCTCTTCCGGCCGGACCCACATGTCAAACTGTTCCGGGGTTAATAACTCAAGAGAAACGCCCGCCTCTTTCAACGTCGTTCTTTCGGAATGCGCTTTCTTCGCAATCTTTGCGGCGTTGTCGTACCCAATGTGTTGGTTCAACGCCGTGACCAACATCAAAGAACTTCTCATGAGCTCGTCGATTCTCTCCAAGTTCGGCTCGATGCCGCGCACGCAGTTTGTGGCGAAGGAAACGGAGGCTTCTGATAAAAGCTTGATTGACTGTAAATTGTTGAACGCAATCAACGGCTTGGCAACATTCAGCTCGAAGTGGCTTCCAGCGGCCCCCCCAAGCACCACCCCCGCGTCGTTACCAATCACCTGCGAGCACACCATCATCATCGCCTCGCACTGCGTCGGGTTCACCTTTCCGGGCATGATTGAGCTCCCGGGCTCGTTCGCGGGGAGGTTTAGTTCGCCAAGGCCGGCGCGAGGGCCGGATCCTAACATGCGCACGTCGTTGGAAATTTTCAGCAACGATAAAGCCATCGTCTTTAACATTCCGCTCAGCGCCATCTGCGCGTCGTGCGCGGCTAACGACTCAAACTTGTTCGGCGCGGGCACGAACGGCAGCCCAGTGAGCTTCGATATCTCAGCGGACATGCGGTCGGCGTACTCAGGGTGGGAGTTCAACCCAGTACCCACCGCGGTCCCACCAATTGCGAGCTCCGTTAAATGCACCATCGACGCTTTCGCCCTCAACAAACTGTTCTTCATCTGTTGCGCGTACCCGCCGAACTCTTGTCCCAACGTAATAGGCACCGCATCCATCAAGTGCGTCCGTCCGATCTTCACGATCGTCTCCCACTCCCGTGACTTTTGTTCGAGCTCGTCTCGAAGCAGACGTAGGGCGGGAATCAAACCCTCTCGAACTTCATACGCCGTAGCGACGGACATGGCAGTAGGGAACGTATCATTACTACTCTGCGACATGTTGCAATGGTCGTTCGGGTGAATTGGATTCTTACTCCCGATGACTCCCCCGCAAAGCTCAATAGCCCTGTTACTTATGACTTCGTTGACATTCATGTTCGTCTGCGTGCCGCTGCCGGTTTGCCACACCACCAATGGGAAGTGGTCGTCTAACCGGCCTTCGATTATTTCTCGGCTCGCTACTCTAATGGGTTCGGCGATTTCCTTGGGGAGCTTTCCCAAATCCTGATTCACCGTCGCCGCGGCGTGTTTCACGATCGCAAGCGCGCGTAACATCTCCATGGGCATCTTCTCACCTCCGATTTTGAAGTTTTGTAAGCTTCGCTGCGTCTGCGCGCCCCAGTACTTGTTGGATGGGACCTTCACGACGCCCATGGAATCAGACTCCTCGCGCCACGACGTTTCGCTCACTTCGTTGTTGTTTTCGGGATTCCCTCGTTGGGGTCCGTGAAGGTGCGAGCCACTGGGGACGACCCTGCTGTCCTGCGGCACACCCGCTTCGGGGCGCATCAGCTCGAGGAGACGGGAACCCACGCCATGGGTTGGGGGGTGGTGACCTGGGAAGGCCATGGCTCAGGAGCACACGGGGCGCGGGAGGATAATCTCACGTTTTGCTGACGCGGATCACTTTTTGACGATGGCCGATTTTTATTCGGAGGCGGCGGCGAGATCTTCATCACTCGTCGGCCTCCGAACACTGTGCCCTACTCTTATTCACACCGACTTCAAACCCGCCGGTGTATGCTCACCGCGCTGCTTGCCGCACGCCCCCGCATAACGCCCTCGTTGCTCCGGCGCAAACTGCACTTCGTCAGTTCCCCAGTGCCTGCTCAGTGCCGCCCAAAAGAGTTCACGAAACTCGCAAACCGATCGCAGACACAAAGTTTGCGTTTCACCAACACCTTCTCCCGCACGTCGGTGCGTTGCATGTCTGGATCAAACAAGCGAATGGCCCCAGCAAAGATCGGCACCCACGATGGTTCTTTCCACTGCGACGAAGCGCTTGGGTGCTTTTTATTGCAGAACACCAAGGCGTATGCGGATGCTGAGATTGTGCGATCGCGAGATCCGGAAACTTTAGCTGGATGCGACGTCGTCATCGACGTGGGCGCGACGTACGAACCGTCCAAGAACCGCTTCGACCACCACCAGAAGGGGTTCGAGGAGATCTTCGGGCATGGGTTTGTCACTAAGTTGTCATCAGCCGGGTTGGTGTACAAACACTTCGGCAGAGAGATTGTTGCCAACGTTTTGAAATGGGAATCAACCGACCCTCGCGTGGAAAAAATTTACCTCAAAATGTACAAGGCGTTCATCGAAGCCGTCGACGCCAACGACAACGGCGTGAACCAGTTCGACACGGAAGCGCCTTCCAAGTACGAGGTCAACACGAGCTTACCGTCACGAGTTGGTAAACTTAACCCAGCCTGGAACGAGACCTTCGACGCTGAGTCTCAAAACTCGCAGTTCAGAAAAGCGATGCAAGTGACCGGCGCTGAATTCGTCGACGCGTTGAAATATTACGGCGAATCATGGATGCTCGCCCGAACGCACGTCGTTGAAGCGATGGATGATGTCAAATCGACGCACCCCAGTGGCGAGATTTTGAAGCTGCCGTGCTACTGCCCCTGGAAGGAACACCTGTTTGAGTTAGAAGCTGAGCGGAAGACGGAGCCGTTGCCCAAGTATGCACTGTATGAAGATGACAAGGGCGCCTGGCGAATCCAAGCCATTCCGTTGACCCCATCTTCGTTCGAAAACAGGAAGCCGCTTCCCAAGGACTGGAGAGGTGTGCGCGATGCTGATTTAGATGCTGTTTCAGGCATCTCCGGCGGTATCTTCGTGCACGCCGCGGGGTTCATCGGGGGGAACAAAACGTACGAGGGCGCGCTCGCCATGGCGGCGAAGGCGCTGGAGATTGACTAGGTGAGGTGAGGAGTTTTGAGGTTTTAGAAGGCGCTACGCATGTCAGTAATGATAAAGATCGATACTCAAAGTCTACCTATTTATTTCTTTTTCTTTCCCTTTTTATCCCCCTTGTCCTTCTTGGACGCGTCCGCCTCTGCCTTCGCCGCTTCCTTCTGTGCGATCTTATCGTCCCGGTCCTGCTTGTACTTGCCGTGCAGGAACTGCATGCGCGCGGCGGCGCGCTCGCGAACCTCTTTTCCCCCGGCCGCATCTAATTCAGCTTGACTCAATTGATTCCGTTTCTCCTCCTCTCGAATTTTCTGAAGCCCGAGTTCTCTTTCGTACGCTTCACGCACCGCAGGCACCTTCTCCTGCAACAGCTCTAGTCGGGCCTTCGTCTCCGATAACATCCGACTCCGTTGCTCCTTGTCCGTCTCGTGCTTTGATTCAATGCCAAGAACGCGTTCACTCAATTGGCCGTCTCGTTTTTCCAAGTACGTCTGGATTTCGCGGTGCGCCTGTTTCTCGCGTTTAATTTCGTTTTGAAGGGCTTCCGTGGACCTTCTCAACGCGGCTAGGTCCTGCGCCCGCTGTCTAGCGTGGCACTCGGAATTCGCCACGACGTCTTTCTTGGCGAACCTCGTTTCAGATCCAGTGACGGCTTTTTTGGTTTTTAGCGCAGCTTTTAAGGAATCGATTATTTGCGACTTTTCGGTAGCCCAGCTGTCGCACTTTTCCTTTTCGTTTGCAATTAACCCACGCAGCTCCTGCACTTCTCCGCTGATTTCATTCTCACGTATCTTGGTGGCTTCTTTATCAAAGTCCTTGGCTCGTTCCTTGACGCGCTTGCGCACGACGGCGGGGAAGGAGTTTTCCGAGTCTAACGTTTCGAGAGTGTCGCTGAGTAAAGTCATTAGTTCCGTTCGCGCGGTCACCGCGAACAGTACATTCGCCCGGACATCAGGCGATTCCTTCAAATTAACTCCTAATTCATGAGTCGCGACTCTCAACTCCCGCGCAGTCTCCGACACTCTCTGCTGGTTCTCAAGATAAGGCGCGCGGTTCGCCGCGTGCTTGAGCGCTTCGCGCTGAATCAGCAAATCCTCAAATTTGCGCTCCAGATCGGATTGCTTGGTCATGACCCGCGAGATTTCTAACCCGACGCCTCTTGACATCTCAGCGGCTTGCTCTGCATGGTCCACCTTCAGCATGTCAAGAAGTCGCAGCCTTTGAAACAAGCGTTCGAACACCGTCTTGGCCACCACCGCATCCACATCGCTGAGCTCCGCGTTTGGCAAATCACTGGGCTCGGATGATACGTCGGAGTCGGACTCGAGCCACAACGTGGCGCTGTGAGGGGCCATGGGTTTGGGTTTTCCGCGGGGGGTCCGGGCACGACTAAGTGAGACACACGGACGCACAAGATGCCGCTCGAAGGAACTTCGAGCGACCGCGAACGCGCGCCTCGCTGTGACAAGGATTGAGAATTCAAGTCAAGTTTCAACAATCCGCCGAACATTTTGCATTTTATTTCATGAGACTCTCGCGAAAAGCGTCGGACTACGAGAAGACTCCGTTGTTCTATGGTGTATTTCAACGATACGCGTTGATATTTTTAATACAAACCACACACATCTACAGCTCCGATCGCGACTTGATTGCCTCTCGAATCGCCCTGGTGAAGTCGCTCTTCTCGGCGCACGAGACGCACGGAATCTTGTTCGCGGACAACACCGCTTTCAGTTTGCTGACTCTCATCGTCTCGTATGGCAAAGAGTCATCAAGTTTCGTGCCTGTTTTCGGTGTAGGTGATATGTCATGACACAAGCCTGTGCCGTCCGCAAACGCATAGGATTCGACCCAATTCGTGACATCCGTCGGCCCCATCTCGTGGCGCAACTCACCAGAGTACGTCGCAATCTTTTCCACGTTACCTCCGCAAACCACAACGAGGCTCGGAAACTTCACCACGTCCATAACGGCCAGCGCCAAAACTTCGTTCCGAGCTCGGACCTCCGCGAAGTTAAATTTACCCTTCAAAACGTGCGACGCGATTTTCAACCACGCCGGCGTCTCCGTGGTGTCGGAGAAGTAAATCACGCAGACGCGCTCGGACCCGCATTGGTGGTGCGATTGTTTTCTTTTTTGAGACACATCGCCGTTCAGAAACGCGTCCAAGCCCTCTTGCTTTCTTATGTTGCTGAGTTTCACTGGGAGCTGCTCTAGAGCCCATTGCTTCAGTGACGACAAGTCCCGCTCCCCATCGTAACTCACCGTAACCGACCCCTTTTTAATCTTAATCACCGGAAAACTCGAAACCCCCTCCACGCCGCACAGCTGTTTTTCCTTTTCGCAATTCACAGCGCCGATTTTTACCAAATCTTTCAAATCGCCCGCCAGCTTTTCCATCGTCGGTTTTAACCGCTTGCAGTGCTGGCACCACGGCGCGTAGAACTCGATGAGCCACACGTGCTTGGCGTCGGAGCCGGGGAACTTGTTATTTTTTAGAGATTTGACGGGCGAGTCCTTGTTGAATAAGTTTTCCTTGGATTGGGGGGAGCCGTTGTTTTGTTGTCCTCCTCCTCTCGCTCCTCCTCCTCCTCCCCTCCCCCCCATCCCCTCGTCGCCGAACATCTGCGCGAATATGTCGAACGGGTCTCGTGCGCCTCCTCCTCTTCCCCCGCCCCCGCCTCCGAACTGGAACGTGAACTGCTGTTGGCCTCCGCCTCCGCCCGGGAACCCTCCGAACCCGCCTCCTGGGAACCCACCGCCGAATCCACCACCTGGGGAGCCTCCTTGTTCGTGTTGCTTCACCCCGTCCTCGCCGTACTGGTCGTACACCCTTCTTTTGTCGGAGTCGGACAACGTGTCGTACGCCAACGCGATTTCCGCGAACATCTCCTCGCTCCCTCCCTTGTCAGGGTGGTGCTTCAGCGCCATCTGGCGGTACGCCTTCTTCAACGTGCGATCGTCCGCCTGACGATCGATGCCCAGGATTTTGTAAAAGTCCCGGCCCGCGGATGCGCAGATGAACACGACACATAACACGAACAAACGGAACAAGGGTTTGACCCTCATCGTGAGGGAATCGTCGCCGTTTAACCGTACCGAAAAGAAAGCCTCACGTCTAGCACACCGCGCGACGTACACTGGAAGCGATGGCAACACGGTCCATCGACATAAAAAAACATAGATTGCGTCACCCAGCCAATCATAATTCGACTTTTTTTAGAGTATTTTCAGAAGGCACTTTTAACTGTTTACAACTGCGCCTATAAGCTATATACCTCGTTATCCTCCCCAAGCGGCGTCGAACCCCCCTCCTCCGTAAGGCGATGAAGTACCGTACCCTGCTCCTCCGTAGCCCCCGTACCCTCCACCATAGCCCCTGCCGTATCCGCCACCACCCAAGCCGAATCTGTTCATCATTCCGCCACCCATCATCCCTTGCCCCGGCGTGCCAGGTGGCAACTTCGGCGGCTCCGGCGGCTTGTACCCCAACAACCGCAACACAAACCGCGCTAACTCTCCATACAACACTCCCCCTCTATCCAGCAAACCCAACAAAGCAGTCATGAAGAAGTGCAACGCTTGCGAGTTTTCGTCCACGAGCCATGCGATTTTTCCCGCGAAACCCACCACGTTTTGAAGCGCCATCATCATTCTAGCCCAAGTGTTTGGAGGGGGGCCTGGAGGATTATTAGGGTCAATCATACCTCCGGGTCCCCCCATAATACCGCCCATTCCCATCCGGTTGCCTCCCATGCCTCCTCCGTACATCGAGCCCAAGCCCCCTCCATACATGGATCCGCCGTATCCGCCTCCGTACATGCTTCCCATGCCCCCACCGTACATGCTTCCCATGTTCGACCCGTAAATGCCCCCTACGCCGCTTCCGTACATTCCAGAGGCTACCCCTCCCGTGTACGGCGCCACGGCGTACGCACTGGCTCCGGTGGCCAGCGCGCTCGTGCCCGGGCTCCCAGCGAACCTTGCAGGTGGCAGTCTGGTTTGCCCGGTGGGATTCGATTCAGTGGGCACGGGGGCGGACGGGGTGGACCCCGCACCTGGGACGTCCCACGGTTTCGGCGCGTCACCCGGGGCTGCTAGCGTGGAGTTTGAAACGCTCTCGCCCGTAACAGCGGCGCGCTCCCACGGCTTGGGGGGCGGCGCTGTGGATGGTTGGTGGGAATTGAGTTGACGTAATGGGGCGTCAGCGGGGGCGCTTCGGGAGTATCGTAGGGAGTGCGCGCGGGCACGGCAAAGGTCTTAGAAATCACGGCGTTCGGATGTACGGAAACTGAAAAGGGAGGAAACGCACCTGCTGACATGACAGTCGTCCGGCGAGCGCACGAGCTTGTGGCCGGAGACGCGCTGGACTCGTCTCAAGGGACGAGATTTCGGGAGCCCGAGGAAATTTTCAATCGCGACACGAAACTCCATCTGATTGCCAGATTGTGTCATTCGATCGCGCGCACCCAACCCTAAAAAACACACCCACCATGTTTCGCAAGCCTTTTATTTTCGCCACGGTGGTGCTCGCACTTTGCTGCGCGCACGCCGATGACGCCCCCACGATCACGCACAAGGTACGTGTATGATATCAAGGACTGTACCGATGATCTCGAGATCGGAAAGATTCGACATCAATGAGGTGTTGAGGACATTTTATTTTTCACTCTCAATTATCATATTCATTAACAATCATATTCACCCCCCCACCCAAACAGGTGTACTTCGACGTCTCCATCGCAGACCAACCGATAGGCCGTATTACGATGGGCCTGTACGGCGACGTCGTCCCCAAAACCGCCGAGAACTTCCGCGCCCTCTGCACGGGCGAAAAAGGCATCGGCGAAAAAGGAAAACCGCTTCACTTCCAAGGCTCCGATTTCCACCGCATCATCCCCCAGTTCATGATCCAGGGCGGCGATTTCACCGACGGCAACGGCCGAGGCGGCGAATCTATTTACGGAGGCAAGTTCCCTGACGAAAACTTCAAAATCAAGCACACTGGGGCTGGGGATTTATCCATGGCCAACGCCGGGCCCGGCACCAACGGGTCGCAATTCTTTCTCACCACGGTTAAAACGAGCTGGCTGGACGGCCGCCACGTTGTTTTCGGAAAAGTAATCGACGGCATGGACACCGTGTTCAAAATCGAAGCCGTGGGGTCCGGGTCCGGGACGCCCTCCAAAAAAGTTACTATCGTGGAGTCGGGGGAGATTGAGATGTAATTGAGGATGAGGAAGAGAAGAGACGACTATAAAGAGACTACATACAGTCAGGCAGTGTACATAAAATTTTACCTTAGCCCGTCCAAGGGTAAAAAAATTGTGTTTGCCCCTCAAACGTTCCTCCTTCGTCTTGTTCGCCGTCATATGTCCATGCGCGTCACTTCGGGTTTCAGGACCAGTGGCATGCTCGTTGTGCTGCGGGTGGTGGCCGTGGTCGTGAGGCCGGTGGCCGTGGTGGCCGCGCCTGCCACACCAACAGACGACCCCTTCTCTTCTCGCTTTTCCTCTTCTCAAACAGAAATAGCAAGCGACGAAGCTTCCTCTACCTCCTCTACCTCCACCCCCGTGACCTACGCTTTGATCTCAGCCGCGTTGGTGATGGTCGCGGGCACGATGGCCGGTTTAACCGTGGGTTTGCTCGGCATAGACCCTATCGAGTTGGAGCTGAGGGCGGAAAGTGAAGTGCAAAGCGCTGACCGAGACGCCGCGAGAAGTATCAGACGAGTAACCTCTAAGCACCACTGGCTCTTGTGTACTCTTCTCCTCGTCAACGCGTTCGCGTCCGAGGCGTTGCCCCTGTGTCTGAACCAAGTCGTGGGGTTCCGTTTAGGCCTAGGGGTATCCGTCGTGTGCGTGTTGCTGTTCGGTGAGATCCTTCCGAGTGCACTTTTTACCGGACCGCGACGAGTAAGACTGGCAGCGAAGAGCGTCCCTTTTGTGAATGCGCTGATGTGGGTGACGAGCCCGATATCTTGGCCTCTCGCCTATGGATTAGATAAGATGATAGGCCAACACAGTATGAACACGCGTTTGAACCGGTCACAAATAGGGACCCTGATCGGGCTTCACCGGGAGGAACAAGTGCGGGATTTTAGTACCCGAAATCAAAGGATGGAGAATAGCACCGACAATGATGATAACAACGCAGACGACAGAGATACCTCCTTCGACACAGGTACCACGCCGTTGCTCCAAATTGAGGTGTTGAGTAATGATCCAAGACAACACACTCAGTGGTGGCGACGTCTCGTTCCCCAAATCATATTCACGAAGCTGTGGATGAGTGGACGAGTGAGTAGCGATGTAGATGTCATGGGTCCGTCAACCCTAATAACTTCTCCGTTCGTCCCCGCGTCGCCCCCGCGCGTCCCAGGTACGTTAAGCGACGACGAGGTCACCATCGTCCGGGAAACTTTACGTTTGGCGGGTAAAACAGTATCAGATGCGATGACGCCGTTTCCTTGTGTGTACATGTTGCCGTTCGAGGGCACTGTTTTTGATGAGAACATGCTGGCCAGTACGTTGGGCACGGGGTTGTCCAGGATACCGGTGTTTCGCAAAAACTCAAAGCACAACGTCGTCGGCACGCTGATGGTAAAAAAACTAATAGTACTGGACCCGAATTCGAACCGACATTTAAGTGAGTTGCCGCTTCGCAAGCCACTGTTAGTCCACCCAAACGCCGGGCTATTGGAAACCCTGAACGCGTTTCAACGAGGAAAGTCGCACCTCGCGCTGGTTACCGAACACGGGACAGAACTGCAGAAAGCTTGGGCGCTAAACTCCGACGTCTCACCCGGCTCCGTCACCATATCCGGAATAATCACCGTGGAGGACATTTTAGAGGAGCTGATCGGTAAGGAAATCACGGACGAGGACGACTCGCACTGCTTTGTGAACTTTACCGAGTTCGGGAAGCACGAGAGGAGGGATTCAGATGGAAAGAAAGAAAACGGCGCGGCGTCGCCATTAGTGCTCACGGCAGCGCGCAAGTTCAAATCGCTCCTCAATCGAAGAAACAAAATACTTACTAGCTAGCTAGTCTACTTGTTACACTACACTACTTGCGAAAACCGTTAATACTGCCACTACTCGTCCCGTACGCGTAGAGCTGTCCTAGCCGCTTACCGATTCGCTCCGCAAGCGCCGGTCGCGCTTGCCCTTTGTTCCTGGACAACTCCAACACGTCGTCTCTGAGCCACGGGTTCACGGGCGGGTGTAGGGTTCCGTGAATGCGACCCATGTGTTTCGTTTTGTTGAGTTTAGGGTTTTTATGGTCACTAGTCTCATTATGCTCATGGACAAAACCCACGGTGTCGCTGGGAAACGCCCACTGCGAGACGACCGCGATAAGCGCGAATGGGAATGTTAGTACCACGGCGAAGCCCAGGTTTGACACCTTGTTCGCGTTGCGAATGCCAGTAGTAGCGCCGGTGTGGGCCCATGCCGATGCTCCGTGATTGCCTGCTCTGCCTCCACCACCCCCCACTGCTCCACCCAGCAACCTGTTCCTCGCCGCGGTGATTCGATTGAAACTCGCTATCGACGCCGCTCTCGTTTCATCCGTGTGCTTGTCCGGGTGGTGCACGTGCGCGAGCCTGCGGAACGCGGCTTTCACCTCCGCGTCCGACGCGCCGGGGCGCAAACCCAGATCCGCGTGCGGGTCGCTCATCGGCGCATCGGGTGGAAAGTAGGGTCGGGAAGACGGCGAAGGCGCCTTGAGGTGTGACGACGTGTCTAAAGTTGATGGGGAAACGTGAAGCGTTGCCAAAAAGCCAAAACGAAAAGTTTTCGGTCAAGCAATTTTCGACGACCTTCACTGCGCATAGAGTCTCAAGAAAGAGTCTTTCTAGTCGATCTCCCATTGGCTGGATTTTGAGGCCGCCAGTTGTCCGCATTCTCGAAACGGAAGGACGAGAGAGGCCCCCACCCGATTCCTCCGCGTGACGCACTTCATACCGCACGTCACCCTTTCCATCACTTAAAGTAAACGATGGCCGCCATCTCCCAGCAGGCTCTCGCCGCCAAGACCTCCGTGGTCGGCGCGAAGCTCAACATGAAGAAGACCTCTGCGCGCAAAGCCGTCAAGGCTTTTTCCGCGCGCGCCCAAGCCGTGGCTGCCCCCGCGGTACGTTAGCCATGTATAGTCACGCGACGTTTCGAGACGCGCGGAGTGTGCGTCTCGAGCGTATTTCCGCCCGAGGTTTTGAGGAACACGCGTGTTTAGGCTTGTGTGTGCGTCGTGTGCTTCGTGCGCGCGCGCCTACACGGCCACGCTCGCTCCAAGCCCTCTTCGCGCGACACCCAAATCATTCATCGCGTTTCGACAAACACGCGATCGCGTGGGATCAGCCACAAGCTTATCCGTTTCGAGGGAGGCGCGATCTGGGGTAGACGCGGGTTAAACAAGTGGATCTCGACGTGGATGGGTCATAGGGGGCCTGTGACGTGTGTGACAACGCTAGTCGTGCCTCGACCGCGTACCATGGCGTCACTAAGACACCCACGCGTTCGCCAAGAGGAGGGGTCCGAAACCACGATCGAGTGGACTCGTCACGCAAATTGGCGAGTCATAATCGGTTCGAAAAGTGGACAGTTTGGCTTTTTTTTTAGATGCTTGCGTGTACCTTCGCTGACCTTTCTCTTCTCTCTCCTTCTTCCTTATGCAACCCTACAGGGCACCGAGCTCAAGAAGGGTGTGGTGACCGGTGATGACTACCTCGCCGTGCTGAACCACGCGCGCGCCAACGGGTACGCCATCCCCGCCGTGAACTGCACCATGTCCCCCATCATCAACTCGTGCCTCGAAGCGGCGAAGAAAGCCAACGCCCCTATGATCATCCAGTTCTCCAACGGCGGTGGCGCGTACATGGCGGGCAAGGGCTTGAAGAACGAAGCGGACCAGAAGGCGGCTGTTATGGGCTGCGTCGCCGGAGCGCTTCACGTCCGTGCGCTCGCCGAGTTCTACGGTGTGCCTGTGATCCTGCACACGGACCACTGCTCCAAGGCGCTCCTCCCCTGGTTTGACGGCCTCCTCGAAGCCAACGAGGAGTACTTCGCCAAGCACGGCGAGCCCCTGTTCTCGTCGCACATGCTCGACCTCTCCGAGGAGTCCATCGAGGAGAACATGGAGATCAGCGCCAAGTACTTGAAGCGCATGGCGGCGATTAACTGCTTCCTGGAAGTGGAAATCGGCATCACCGGCGGCGAAGAGGACGGCGTTGATAACACCGACGCTAACCCCGAGGACTTGTACTCCAAGCCCGAGGAGATACACCAGGTGTACCAGGCGCTTAACCCGGTCGCCCCTGGGATGTTCTCCATCGCCGCCGCGTTCGGCAACGTGCACGGCGTGTACTCCCCCGGCAACGTAAAGCTCACCCCCCCCATCTTGAAGAAGGGCCAGGAGTACATCAAGGAAAAGGAGGGCCTCGACACGGACAAGCCCGTGTACTTTGTGTTCCACGGCGGCTCCGGGTCTTCTCGTGAAGACATCCGTGAAGCGATCGGGTACGGCGTGATCAAGATGAACATCGACACCGACACCCAGTGGTCGTTCTGGGACGGCGTCAAGGACTACGTCGCGGACAAAAGCCCGTACCTCCAGGGGCAAATTGGCAACCCCGACGGCCCCGAAAAGCCCAACAAGAAGTACTACGACCCGCGCATGTGGATCCGCGAAGCCGAGACGTACACGTGCAACCGCCTCCTCGAAGCCTACGAGGATCTCTGCGCCGTCGACGCGCTCTCCAAGTAAACACGATATGTACCAAGGAGAGCGGGTTTGTTGAAGAGCGCGAACGCTAGCGAGTGATTTTTTACGACAGGAGTATTACGAGAACAAAGTAAATCATCAAGCATCAATATACTTTTTGCTCCCAATCAATATACCTTTGTCACAACATACTATAGTACAACATGCGGTGGAAGTTACGTTCCCTTTTCTCCGCTTTCGAAAGTTACCCTTCCCGTAGTCAAACACGTCCATAACACGTCCCCCTTCAATAAAAAACCCATTCCTACTCCGTCACCGCGA
>TARA_B110000977_G_scaffold107178_1_pt1 | contig 32132 bp, 19 predicted proteins | sample TARA_B110000977 | Tara Oceans TARA_B110000977 (sample SAMEA4397798) | marine metagenome | biome: Polar Biome; feature: [SRF] surface water layer (ENVO:00010504); material: water (ENVO:00002006), including particulate matter (ENVO:01000060) such as... | depth 5 m | reverse complement strand
GAAAAACGGGAATAGGGAAACAAACTGTGTAAAAAGTTTCCAAAAATAATTCAATCCTGTCCCGCTTCGAACGCTTCCCAGAACCCGTGTGATTCCTTCCCCTCTAGCTCTACTTGCATTACCGAGCCTCGGTACGCCTCGCCGAACACCTCCACCGCGCGTTCCCAGGCATCCTCCGCGACCCGGCCTCCGAAAACCAACGCGTGCCCGCCGCAGTCGCACTCATTGCCGAGCCAAACGAACGATTGAAACGATGACGACGGATGCGCGAGCAGCACGAAAACCCCGCTTTCGTCCAAGTCGTCCTCGTCGTACATCGTGACTTCCTCGAAGGAAGGGTAGGTGAGTAGCTTTGGTCTTCCGAATCCATTTTCGTTTTTGGGCGAGGCATCGGACGTCGTCGTCTTCTCATCAATCTCTTTCTCATCAATCAACGCGCTTTTCGCGGTTCCAGACGCGAGTGCCACGCCTCCCCTTTGCGCTACCAGGGACCGCTCGTTGTTCACGTAGGTCTGGAAGTCAGCGTCGTACTCAGGGACACACGACGCACTAAATGACCCACCGTCTCCAGAATCGGAGATCCTCTCGGAATAATCTCGGAACAACTTTAAAAAATCAACAGGCTCTTCGCCGCTTCTTGCGACGGCGATTGGAAACTCTCCGTTCGTCTCAATCTCGTCTTTTCTTTTGTCACCCCACGTCTTCCTGAGCCCGTCGTATGTAAACAGCTGCCGGGCGAAACACAGCGCTCTATCCTGGAACACTTCTCGATCGACACACTCGCTCCCTATCCACACCCACACCTCGCCTTGTTCCGTTTGCAACACGAACGCGAAGCGGGCGTCGAGTTGCGTAAGCGAAAGAAACGTGGATGAATCTTTCACAGTCTCTCCCTCATCACCCTCACTCCCTTCCCCATCCCACACAGTTTTCGCCAGCAAGTACTGTGGGTCGTGCTCCGAGTGGGGCGCGAGACGATACAGACGCACGGGTTTTTTAGGGTTTGTATGGGGTGAAGAAGTAAGGGTATCACCCATAGAAGCATCTGATGATGACTCCTCCCCAGAAATTTCACCCAACACCCTCTTCCTCCACTGCAGCATCTGACACGTGAACCCCATGTTCGGGTTAGCTATGCCCCTCCTGTCCTTCACGTATTTGAAAGTATTTTCATACGTGTCGCCCTTTGCCCACATTAAGTACGATATCACCACGGAAACGCTTCGCGATACGCCCTGGGAGCAGTGCACCAAAACCTTCCCTCCTCGTTTCCGACTCTCCAAAATAAAATCAAAGCAGTCGTATAAAACTTTCGTGATGTCCTCGCCCGGCGAATCCTGGATCCACAAAGGTTTGTATTTGATTGGGCACGAATCCTCATCTTCGAAGTAGTTAGGGATCACGAACGCGTTGCAGTTGATGATGTGCGTGATTCCATTCTTGAGTAATAACTCCTTATCCCGCGCCACGGCTTCGCCTGAGACGTAAATACTTTCATCAATCGCGGTGCAGTGTTTTTCAAAGTGCGCGAATTTCTCGCGCCGGATTGTTAATTCAGATGCTTGGTATTCGGACGAGTCATTGTCAGACAAAGAACCTCTTAGGGACTCCAGGTCGATCGCGCTCGGGCGGTGCTCATCAGATGTGCCTACGTCACCGCCGATTCGCAGCCCCAAACCCGGCGGTTTGCGCTGGGACAGCGAAGTTTGCCTCTCCATTTGGTTTTTTGGGGACGCAGGGGAACCGCTCGGTGCACCGGCACTTGGTGCGCCGAGTTTGAGGCCGAGCGAGGGAAGACCCGCGGGTCGAGATACCGGTGCCGGTCTCTCTGCTAAAGGCGCATCATCGTCTGAGTCGTCGTCAGACCCGGATGACGAGCACACTTCAGCCATCGTCTCCCGGGCACCCAATCCCACCGTTTTCGGGTTGATGACGTTTTCGCCATCTTCGCCGGAGCTCTCACCTGCTCTTGCGGTCAACGGCACTCCAGGGTCACCCCCGCGCCCAACCCCCGTAAGGTTCAGACCCAAACCCACCATCGAGGAAAGGAAGGTCCACACCACCAAGGTGCGGGTGGTGTTTGGGGACGAAGGAGAGATAGCGATATTTATTAAGAACTGGCGGGAGCAACGAGTGTTTTGGCTGAACGCAAATTGTTAAAATTTCTAAATCTCATCAGTCGAACCTCCTGTCTTCCGGCGAGTAGAACTCCCCTAGCAACGATGTGATGAACCCCGGGACCTGACCACCCGCGTCGGTGACGAACATGGAGATCAAATCCGCGGGAACTTTGTCAAACGCAGGGTTGGCGATTGTGAGTTCAGTAACTTTCGCGGCGTCGTCGCCGTTTCCAAATCCATCGTTATCGCCGTACGCGAAAATCCCGCATGGAGATTTCAAATCATCCATCGCGTACTCTTTGTCTTCTGGACCTAAAGGCGACAACTCATGCGTCCCCGCTAATACCAACACTGGTACTCTGTGCGCCTTCGCAGCCACAGCCACTGCCCGGTGCCCCGCCGCACACAGCGCCGTGCCGTCCGCGAACACGCCCTTCGCCGACAACACCACTAAATGCACCCTTGGCATAATCGCGAACGTCGCCGCGTCTGAAACCACCGTGGTTTCCACGCCTTTGTCCGCTAACGTCTTCGCGAGTTTATGACCTGAACCCCCCGGTTCTGATTCGGACACAACACACTGGAAGTTGCGCTTTTTGTTCGCCTCTCTTAAGAAGCTCTCCACTTCTGACGAGCCGCCCGCGGTGAACACCACGGAGGCTGGGGTGACGTGCTCCAGCGACTGCTGGTTAATGTGCACGCTCGCGGTTTCCAGCTCATCAATCAGCTCCCCGACAGCTTCGATAACGTCGCTTTTGAACCGTTTCATTTTATGGGTGTCATCTCCACCGGCGTTGTCCTCCCCAGCGTCATCTCCCTTCTCGCCGTGCTCCGCCTCCTCCCGTATGATGTGTAAAACACGGCGGCACATGTTGCCCACCACGAGCTCTGTGGAGTGGAGGGAAAGAAAAGAACATGAGAAGGGTTTCAGATGGTCAGTGGATGGAGTACGGAGTTGGGTTGATAACGTCTAGTTGGTTAAGTTGCCACTTACCTAGCGGTCGTGCGTCTACTAACTTCTGAGACACAGCCCGTACACCCTCGATAATACCGTCCACCGTGGGCGCCTGCTGCGCCGCCACCGCGTGGATCAGCGTTTCCGTGGTGTGCCTGGCCAACGAGACCGACGAATCAGGGAACTGCCGGCGCTTGAGCTTGGTGGTGAAGTCATCGAGCACGGCGTGGATGCTGGCCTGCCCGGTGCGACCCATAGGTGTGTGCGTGACAGAAACCCCGAGATCCCGATACGCACAAGACGTGGACGCCGCCACTAGCTGTGACCTCCTCCCCCGCTGGCCTCCGCTTTGAAGCAGATGAGATTCGTGAAAACAGATTTTGGGGAAATCTGTTTGTTAGCTCATGCGTGCCAGTTGTCTTGGATAGCCACTCTCGCCTGCACCTCATCATGACCGCTGTCATGCTCGCCTCCGTGGCCATTGCCCCTTCCAGAGGCAAGGTTTCCTCGCGCGCCTCCCCTGGCCGTGTTTCATCCTCTCCGCGAGGACAAAACGTTCGCCCCGTCCGCGCGCTCGGCGCGGAGGTTGCGCAGATTGCTGATTCTCTCGATGACGCCATCCCGTCAATCGCAATCGCGGCGTCCCTCGGCGCTATCCTGTGGTCCAGCCGGGGCGCGTTGAAAGGCTTCGCCGCGCTTCTCAGCGGCGAGGAAGCCACGGCAAGCCACATCTTGGTGAAGGACCCTACGTTGGCGCAGTCGCTTTTAGAGCGTCTGCAGGACGGCCCGCAGGACAACCTGGAAGATCGTTTCGCACGGGAAGCGGGGAAGTATTCCGAGTGTCCGTCAAAATCCAAAGGCGGGTCGTTAGGAACGTTCAAACCAGGACAGATGGTCAAGGAGTTCAACGCCGCAGTATTCGAAGGCCCGGTCGGTGTGATTCAAGGCCCTGTGAAAACTGACTTCGGGTGGCACCTTATTCTAGTCACGGACAGAACGGAACCGGAAGCGTAGAGGTGTAGCGTAGAGAGGGACGAGATACGAACGCGAAGGAAAATAAATATTAATACTTCACACTATTTCCGCTCGTACACCTCTTGCACCACAGTTATCCGCTTCCTGATATTCTCCACATCCGTGGGGCAATCATTCAAAGCGCGTTGAAGAAGGGTGTGGATCAGCACCGTCATGTCCTTGGTTCTTTGAAAGCACGACGCGAACGTCTCCGCGACGTCGACGCGCGCCGCTGTTCTCTTTTCGGATTTTATTACTTTTTCATCCACGAGCTCTGCGAAATCCACAGCCCTCTGCGCGTATAAATGAGAAAGCTCCAGCAGAAATTCAGTATCCGGGTTGAGGGTTTCCGGGTCAGGGTTCCGGGTTTGAGCCAGCGAGCTCAACAGCCGGACCATCAATACGTTCAGCGTGACTTTCACCTCGAAAGAATCGCCCAAGCTCGCCGCCAACTTTTCCGCGAAGCGTAAAAAAACACAAACGGGTTTGGAAAGAGGAATCTTTTTGGTTTTTTCAGTTTTGTCGTCAATCACTTTCCTTTTCCTTTCCAAAACGCAAAGCAAGCCAGCCACGGTTGTGGCGATTTGAACAGCTTCGCGATTAGACTGTTTACCTATACGAGTTGTTATTCTCTGAGTTATCGACCCATAGCTGCGTATCGCCGAACACACTAAACGCGAGACGAATAAATAATCAAAGTTTTCCGTAAGCGCGACGCGCGCGGCGCGGAGATATAACGTCGCTTTCGTCGTGTCGCAATGGACGCTCGCCAAAGTGACACAACAGAACGCAACGCAAGAGCTTTTGAACTCGTAACTCGTATGAGTGATACCTGTTGATGTAGTCTCTCCTTTTGACTCCCCCAGCCACAGGGATCGAACGCAAAGCGCGCGTAACGTTTCGTCGTCGTCGAAAAACGTTTTGCGAATCGTTTGCAAAAATCGTAACGCCTTTTCGGTTTTTTGTTGCGTCGTGAATCCAAACACCACGCGGTCTATGAAGCGCATTATCAAACGAAACGGCTGAGTAGACGATATCGTAACGCTTTCTGAGGTGTCACTACGTATTCTCTGTACCAAATCCTTGTGCACCGTTTCCGCGCAACGAACTGCGAAGGGAATAATCACAGATTCGGCAACGGCATCTGTGGACAGAAATTCGAAACTCGTAAACGTGGTAAGCACGCTATTGTGAAACGCAACCAACGCTGACCCTGACAGATAAGAAGCAAGCGAAATAAACGCTTCACTGTTCAACAAAGCCGTTATGCTTTCCTTTTTTAAGGAAGAACAGGCTCTTCGTAACGCACGACCCAAAATGCGCTCCACGTGTACCTGGGACTCGGGGTCCATCGAGGTGAGTTGTTCGCTCGTCACGCGCGTCGATACATCCGCTAGGCGCCATCGCAGTTCGTGATCGCTGTCTGACGAATTGTCACCGCGTAACTCGCTCCTCACCGCGAAGTCCAGCCATATATCCGCGCATTTGAGAAACGACGTTATACTATCAGTAACGATGTACACTACTTGCCACGCGGCTTGTGTCATTTCTTTCGCGGTTTGAATGTTCAAACTCTCGGGCGAATTACAAAGGCGCTCGCCCAACACAAAACACACGTCGCAAGTGTTTAAATCGTTCAATTTCTCAACCAACTTGAGACAACGCGCGGCGTGTTCCGACACGAACTCGCTCGACATTTGCTGTAACAGGACACGCGTGACGAGAGTGGTGAGGTATAAACTACTCGTATTTTCGTTTTCCCCAGACGCATTAACCTTCCCCGCTTTGTCCAGCACCTCCACCAGAAACTCACTCACCGTTTTTTCGTCGCTCCGTTTCGAAAAAAGCGACGCGGCGTACTCGACCGCCGGCGCCACGACCGCCAATCGCTTTTTTGATATCAATTCGTTGCCGGTTTGTATTTCTTCCCAAGTTGCGGTTGCGTGGGGGGTTGGTTGACTCAATAAATTGCTCCCTCCTGCACCTACAACCCCTTCCTCCTGCTCTTCGATCTCTTCGAACCACGAATCCAGCCACGCGTCAATCGCGTCGATCACGTCGCTGTCCGTTTCGAGTTGGGTTTTTTCAATCTGCCTTCGCTCTTTGCGTTTTCGAGACGCGTAATTAGTAAAATCGAAGCGATCGATTGAAGTTGTGTACGTACTGATAAGGTCACGGAACACGTCTCGTATGTGTTCTTGGTGGTATTGAGGACCTTGTGTTTTGTTTCTCCGGAACGCAGTAATCGCTGAAGCGGTTTTTGACGTGTACGCCGTGAGATACGCCACCACCAGCGGGTCTTCTATTAATTTTATTTCATTTGTTATCATTTTGAGCTTCTCAAACGGCGAGTCATTCTGAATAAATCTCCAGCACTTCAACACAGCGAGTTGCAAGTACACCTTTGGAATTTGATCAGAAATCCCGTCAATCTTTCGGAACCAGTTGGAGCACGTCTTTTTCGCGTCCTCGTGAACGTCATCACTTGTAAAGTTTTTACGCAAAACCGCGATCCTTCGCTTGGTGTTGTCATTGAATTGCGCTTTCTGAAACACGCGCTCGTAAATCGCGTCGCCCGCTTTGTCCAGGATCTTGGTCACAAGGCCGAACAGGATTGGGTAAAATTGGGTGGAATGTGTTATAGAAGCGACGGTGGCTTGGCGGGTATTTCCATACGCGTTACTGCTTATCACTGGGTACAGCGGGTCTAACAGACTAGCAACCTTGATGATGTACCGCAGTGCGTCCAGTCTGTTTTCAGTGCGCCACGAGTCATCAATCTCCAAGCTCAGCTCCCGTAACCGGTCGACGGTTTCGGATTGTAACTCTTTTGATTGTTCGACGCGCTGTAATGTTTGGGTATCTTCTAAGGCTTCGAGACGTTCCCGCGCATTAGAGACCGTAGTGCTGTACGCAGGGTTGTTTTGGACGGATATTGGGCCTTTGTGATTACCGTTATTCATCACTCGCACCGTGGTCCCTACGCGTTGCGCTCGGTTAATAAACTGCCGGCGTTTGCCGGACCACTCGGAAAGCACATTAGCATCTTCAGTGGGGACGTCAAGACCGTCTTCGTCTTCGTCTTCGGAAGTTGAAGCGTCGTTCTGTGTGATGTCCCTGTGACTAACAGTGTTCCCGTCATCGTTGTCTCTCCCGTGACCCGCCAACATCGCACCCAAGGGGTCTACGAACGAAGCACCGGGTGTTGCCTTCGCATTGGGAGATGACGCTGAACGCGTCCCGTTTTCGTCAAGAGATGGTTCACGCAGGGGGTGTGTCAACGTCGGAAGTCGTTTCACCGAAAACCCAACAAGCTCACCGACATCGCGGTACCGGAAGTCCATCGGGCCAAACAGGCACCCGAGGGAGACACACAGGGAGCACCCCGAGGTGCGCCGGTGTACTGATGCGAACTGAATGCAGAAGGCACTTTTCTCGGAAGCCGATTTGGCCCACAACCGCAACTGGTTGCTGTGCCGAGTCAAACCAGATCTGTGCCGAGTCACCTCGATGTCTCGAGGTTTTGCCATCGAGCCCCTGTGCGGGACACAACCGACGACGCGTCCTGTCGACGCCCGCTCGATCCAGCGTTTGGCACGTTTCCCTACCTATTCATACGGGGTTTCGTAGACTCTAGATCTCCCTACGTTCCGTGTCACATAGCACACCATGAGCGGCTTGACTCCCGAAGTCCAGGCTTTCAAGGATGATGGAAACAAAAACTTTCGAGTCGCGGAGTACCTTAAAGCCGCAGCGGCGTACACCAAGGCCTTAAAACTCGCGGAGCGGGACGGATCGGAACCGTACGTGTGATAGGATTGTCCAGGGTTTTTTTCAGCATTCGACACAGAATTATAGGCCTATAGAGCGCCTCGTGCTCCCGATGGCAACCACTTCGTAAAAACCGTTGCGCTGACAAAAAAGATCTCCCCGATCGTCGCTTTTCCTCCCCCTCCACACAGACGCGAGCTCGCGCCCATATACAGCAACCGAAGCGCGAGTTTTCTGAAGCTTTCGAAAGTGAGCCAAGCCTTGGCTGACGCGGAAAAATGCGTGGAACTCCGACCTGATTGGGACAAAGCCTACTTCAGGAAAGCAGTGGCGCTAGAGGCGAGCGACGACGACGATTTGGCACTAATCGAGTTTGAGGTGCGTTGAGTTCCCATTTTCCGAGGCCCGATTTTTTTATTTTTTCTTCACACCTTCTGACACCTCGTCATCTGCATCCCGTCCAATCTACAATAGGCTGCTTTAAAAGTCGCGACCGAGGAACAAACTGGGATGATCGAGCAGAAGATCCGTTTGTGTAAGCAACGGTTGGCGCGAACGAAACGAGAGGAACACCACCAGCCGAGCAAGAAACAGTCGCACGGCGGCGGTGCGAGTGAAGGTTCAAAAATTCGCGAAAAGGGGAGCGGGTTTAAGTTCGCGGGCGCAGCGGTCGCGGCGCAGAACAAAATGAAGATGTTGGTCAAGGAGGGGGGTAAGGTTTCTGAAACCGCGGCGGCGCCTGCTGTGGAGGAGGCGGCTGTGGCGCAAGCGATGGCGGCGGCGGACGCGGAGAAGGCGAAGGCGGACGCGAAGGCGAAGGCTGAAGCGGACGCCGCGGCGAAGGCCAAGGCAAAGGCTGAAGCGGATGCCGCGGCGAAGGCTGAGGCGGATGCCGCAGCGAAATCGAAGGCTGATGCTGACGCTGCCGCCGCCGCGAAGGCGGACGCTGAGAAAAAGGCTGCTGAGAAGGCTGCCGCTGAGCAGGCTGCTGCCGCTGATAAGGCTGCTGCCGATGAAGCCGCGAAGAAAAAGGCTGCGCTGGTGAGGAAAAAAGCAAAAGCGGCTGCGGCGGCGAAACCCGTTCCGTCGAAAAAAGCGGCGCCGAAAAAATCGCCTCGCCCTTCGTCCCCGAAACCGGAGCCCACGCCGACTTGGCTGCCAGTCGCCGTGCTCGGAGGGATCGGCGCCATACTGTTCGCCGTGCTCGCGATCGGGGGGGGGAGATCCAAGCTTAGGGCGTGAGAGAGGCGCAGGCAAGAGAGTGGATGAAATTATAATATATCTCACAACCAAAATTCGCTGGCGACGCTTGGCGTGTGCCCGATCTGCTCAGCGTCGCGTTAGGGTGAAAAAGGTCACACGATTTGACGCTTGCGCCCTCCTCACAACCGCAGGCGCGTTGCACCCGTGTGTGCGTCGGATCCGGAGCTTCGCGCGCGTTGTGGTTGGACCAAAGGCATTAGGGTAGGTGTGCCGGTGACGAAGGGGCACTTGCGACGAAGGGCACTCGACCTTGGTGAAGGCGGATCAGAAAAAGGAGCTTTAAACGATGCAGCGCGCCGAGTTTACCATCGAGGATGTGGCGCGCGGCCGGACGATGACCATCACGGATCTGCACGACCTCGGAGGACAGGTGTTCGAGTGTAACAAGGTAAGTGCACAAACGACGATCGCGGAAGGTTTCGAGGAGTCAAGGGGTCCACACCCTGACGCTCCCAAAGCTCGTGTACCCTTTTGGCAGAATGCCCTCCCCGGAAAGGACACGGCAACCCGCTTTTTTGTCTCCCGACGACCCGATCTAGACGGGGCTGACTGACTGACTGACACCCCTCCCCCCACCCTAGGCACACGGCGACGCGATTATCCGCGCGTTCAGTACGAAGAAGTACCCCCGGTTAATCCTGGTCAAGGACCACCTTATCGTTTCGGTGAAGGTTGACGATCGAGGTTTTGTGGTGCACAAGTGGACGAAGAAAATTGTCGATTTGAAACAGGTGTACTTGGTTGTTAAAGATAACCGTCGGATTTATCAGCTCGCGTTGGAGTTCAACCAACGGCCGGGGGAGAGGAAACCGTTCACCGATGTGTTGCAGTTCAACCCGACGACGAGCCGTGATTTTACGCAGACCATCTCGCGTCTACGAAAGGAGCTGTTGGGGAACAGGGGAGGGAGCGCCGTGGCGTCGCCGGCGCGGAACGAACGAGATGAACGACAGCGCGGATCATTCGACAGACGAGACGACCGCCACCAGCCACCTGCACCGCACCACACGCAGGCAAATCACACGCAACCTGCGCAACGCCAGTCCGCGTTTGGCGACGCCATCGCCAACGCGAACGCGCGGTACCAGCCAAACGCGAACGTCCCCGTTCCTCCGGCGAAACCGCAGTTCACTCAGGCGGTGTCGAGCGCGCCCGTAGACCCTTTCGCGCAGCCCGCGAACCCGTTCGGCGCGAACGTCCATGTGCCGCCCCCTGTGCACTCCCCCACTCACGCGGGCCCGGAATCCGTCTCAGGCTCCGTGAACTTCGATAACATGATGCACTCTGTGCAGGCGAATGGCCACCAGATGCAAACGCTGTTCGACTCGCCCGCGCCGGGTAGCGTTCAGCATCAGCAAATGCCAGTCACGGATCCGTTCGCGCAAATGTCCGCGCCCGCGCCGCAAATGCAGCAGCAAATGCCTGTTTCCGACCCGTTCGCGATGCCTGCTGCACCAGCGCCCGTGCAGAACCCATTCGCGCCCGCGCCGTCGCCGGCAATGGCGCAGGATCCCTTCGCTGCGATGCCCACGCAGGCGAACCCGTTCGCGGCGCCGAGCGCTGCGCCGCAACAGGCGAACCCCTTCGCCGCTGTGCCGTACCAGCCCCCCACGCAGCAGCAGAACCCCTCGAACCCGTTCGCGTGAGGGCGAGACGAGTAGTAGATGTGACGAAATGAAACAAAAAATTGAGAGACTGTTGTTATGTAAGCTTTCAATCTACATCTTGCTATATCTACTACCCCTGTTACTGTACTTCATGATTCTTCCCGTCCACTTTCATGTACGTCACCGCGACTGGTTGTAGGTGCGGGTTTTGCTTCACGAGCTCGTGCATCCGGTCGTCTCTGTGGTACAGCTGTGCGCCATCCAGCCAGAATTTCACCCCGTTCAAAACGCCGTCTTCGCGCTCGTTTTGTTTGAACAAAAGGAAAATAATTTTGTGCGGCGCGTCTGTCGCGGGCGGCGCGGGCATGACGTACGGAGCCAGCGTGCTCTCCTCCGTGCCGCACGCGATGTTGCTTCCACCCTCACAGTCCACCCAAAGCGCCTGTAAGAAGTTGTGATGTAAATTGGTTGTCGTGCCGTTGCGTTGGATTTGCCCAACGCCTTGAATTCCAGTATCCGCATCAGCGTCAAAAACAGCGACGGTATATTTCGTCCCGTCTTGCGGCCCGCTCATCATCTCCCCCCAGCTCACCAACGGAACCCTCTCTAACCACGGCTTGTCCGTCAACGCTTCGTACAACCCGCCGTCGATTTTAATACCCGCGAAGTCCACGGTGAGTTGTGTTAATTCAGGGTTTGTTTCGTCACCGGTGGTCACCATTTCCAACCCATTCAACGCGCTTAGCACCAAATCAGTGTCGTCTCCGAAATCCGGAAGACTCGGCGTGACCGGCTTCGAATCCGGTAAGGTTTCCTCTGGACCTCCTGGTAGAGACGCGTCTGATTTTAACGAGTGCAGGTACGCTTTCAGCTCCACCGGGTCCGAAGTGTTCACGCCGTTGAGCCCGGTAACAATCGCGTCCAATTGGTCATCCCGTTCCTTGTTCATCTCCTGGACAACCTTGGCGATCGCGCGCGGGTCGTTGTTCAAGTCGCTCGGCGATAACACCGCCCACAGCGCCGTGTCGATGCTCTGCGTAGTGCCATACCCAGCGTACGCGTTCACCGCGAACCGCGCGGTTTCATCCGCGCAGATACCCGCGACCACCAAGCAGGTGGCGACCGTGGCGGTCCACGGGAAAGCTTTTGTGGATTTTGGTTTCGATGCGCGCGGACCTCCAGAACCGCCATTCACATCCACGAGCAACGCCGTGGCTTCGTCCTTCGAAGCCATCGCACGGAGCGCGTGTACCGTGTCGCGACTGAAACGCGTGTACCTGCGCGGTGCGATGTGTTTGGTGGGCGAAGCGGAGCAACGACCATGGAAATGTTGGCCGAGGGTGTTACCAGGAGTCCCGCGGTTTGCCGAGTTACTAGACTGACGAAATTCGTGATTCCAAGCACAAGCACATGTCAAAATTTACAGTCTCTACAAGTAAAACAAGGGTGCCAATCTCGCTAGAACACGCTCCTGTTCGGGTCATGCCTAGACGTCACGCGCCTCACAAAGTGGTCATAGCTCATCAACCCTTTCCCCTGCGGGTCGTACCTCTTCCACAGCTTGTCGAAGGATTCGTCATCCGGAAAAAAGTTCATGACTTTCAACCACTGTTTGAATTCCTGTCGGTCGACGAACCCGGATCGATCAGTGTCCAGACCTCGGAAAATAGTTCGAGCGCTGCCGAACTTGTCCAGCTTTGAAATAATCTTGTCCGCCAGAAGCTTATCAAAATCAACCTCGTACAGCCCTTTTGACGTGGGAATTATGTTGTCCGGTTTCGGGTCGTGGTGCGCGATTGATTGCCAGTTCCCTTCGGAGTACCCAGGGGTCAAATGTTCGGGCAAAACCGAATTGATAAATTCGTCGAACATAATGAAGCCGTCGCCGTCCGTGTCGTAGGCGCGACAAATTGAATTCAAGTCATCAGCGTTCGAGTAGATGTGCATCTGGTGCAGCCCTTTCTCGAACTCATGATACGTCAATGCACCGTCGCCATCCGTGTCCATCTGCTTGAACAGTTTGCGCAACATGTTCACGCCTTGCCCGCGGGTTTGCATCCAATCCAGCAACAGCTTCTGGAACCGCACCACGGAGACATGCGCGGATGGGACGTTGGTCGTCGCGGGACGAGGCGCGCCTAGAGTTAATTGCGGCGCCTCCACTCGTACAATCTCACCATCACCCACCACTTCACTGGATTTAAAATGCCTCATATTGCGCATGCTCGCCACCGTGTCTCTGTGCCGATCCCGCACGCCTTCCGGACAAACGAACCGCAACATTTCGCAATAATCAATCTCACCGTCGCCGTCCGTGTCGTACTTCTTTAGCACTTCCGTGATGACTTCGGGCTCCGCGGCGATGTTGAAACGAGCTATCGCCGTTTCGAATTCCGACCTACTCATAGCACCCGACCCGTCGCGGTCGAAGTACTTCCACCAATTACGCGCGCTCTTGCCTGAGTTACTCGTGCGCTCCAGGGTTTTTATCCCTAACAAATGCTCCAGCTCGGCGACTGATTTGACCATTGGGACGTACCCGGCGTCGCCCGCTTTGCCCCTGTCGAACACGGAGGGTTCCTGGAGCTTCTCTAAGCTCGCTTCGAGTCGAGATCTGTCGTACCCTGCCCACAACGTATCCCCACCGTCCGCGCCCCAGCGCTCCCCAATGTTGCCGGCGAGCTTTTCGATTTTTTCGCGTTCCTGCGCCGATGGAGGAACCACTCTTTTTGCCATCAACTTGTAACCTATCAAGTTTGACCCGGGGGAAGTTTCGTGCCTCGTGACTAACGCAGCCAAGGTATCCTGCGTAGGGTCCACATTCAACCGTCGCAAGCCTCTTTTAAAAGCCTCTATCGACACAACCCCAACCCCGTCGTCGTCAAAAAACTTGAACACGTCAACGAACTGCTTCACCGTGGCGTCGCCGCCGTTTTCGCCGCGTAACTTCTCCAGCATCGCGGCTTCTATTCTTCTTGCAGTTAAATCGTGTTGAGGTTCACTCGTAAACGCGCCGTGCTCGTAGGTTGTGTCACCAGCCGTGGCCTTCCCTCCAGCATGAACGGGTAACATCGCGTGCATGCGCTGGTCCCTGCCCAGCAAAGATTGATGAGCGCCGTGTTTATCGGAAGGTTGTGAAGAGCCTCGCTGTAACCCAGCTGGCGTGACACCTCCAACTTCCACGCTGTTTTGCGTAATCTCGCCTCGCCTGAACCTGTCTGGTGGCGCGGTGTACCCCACATAGTTCGACCTGTACATGGACGGGCTTTCGGTTTCGAAATCCCCGGGCATAAGGTACCGAATGAACTCCTGGTAGTCCAAACTTCCGTTTCCGTCGCGGTCGTGTTTTCGAAACACTTCTTCCGTCACGGTTTCATTCGCCGGGCACACGTTGACTCTGCGCATGGCGAGCTTAAACTGCTCTAAAGTTAACACGTCGCCTGATGGGATTCTTCCGCCTTGGGGGTGCATCCCGGCGACTAATCTCATGGCTGCGGCCCGAGAACTAGTCCTCGTCAACAACGCAACACGCATGGCTTCTTCAACTTTTTCAACCGTGTCTAACGACGGAAACGCATCAGACGCGAAGTGTTCCGCGGGGTACGGAAACGACGGCGTGACGCTCTTCTCGGAAACAGCTCCTTTTCTGAAGTCAGAGACGCGCTGGTGTTCAGTTTGTTTCATCGCAGCGCGGTCGGGGGATTGTAAAACGGTCGTGTCAACGACTGGGTCGCCGTTGAAGCCTTCCCGTGAAGTGGGATTCAACGGGCTCATGCCTTTGGGCGATTTGGGAGACATTGTAACTTGATTGCTCAATTCGTCCTCTCCGGGAACGTCGATCGTCAAATTAGCGAACCCGCCCATCCCCCTTGACTCCCGGCCAGGCGAGTCGAACGACGAGCGCCCGGGAGGCGAGCCCACGAACTCGAAATCGTCCTGCGGCACGGGGGCGTTTTCGGTCGCGATTTGCATTTGGAATGATTTCCTTCCAACGAAATCGCCCCCGCCAGCTAAATTGTCGTAAAGCATGTTGTTGGGATCCGAGGATGCGGCTGGGGCTCGTGGTGAGTTGGGCGAGCCCCTGGTGGGGGGGTAGTAATCCGGGTCGTTCAACCCGGTCGCGTTCGCGCGTGCGGCGCGCCTGGTTGAAGCAGGCACCCTAGCGGTTGCGAATCCCGTCATTGGATTTTCCCCAACCGGCGCGTACACCGCGGAAATGCCCGATCCGCTCTGTGCGATGTTCGCCAGGCGCGTGGCGAGCGCGCGGACGGACAGACAGGAATCCGTGGCGTCGAAGTGCGATTGCACGCCGTCTCGCGGGGGGGCGAAAGCACACGCGCTCACGACCGCGTCGTACGTCGCGTCGGTGACTCCCACGTTCAACTCGAGCACGGTGCGTCTAAAGTCAGCGTTGAGAATCGCGCCGGGAGGGGTGCTATCGGAATGGCGCACGTGCCGCTGCAGGAACCGAGAAAAGCCCTGCGCGCCGTTGCCGCCTTTCTGGAAAATCTTATCCACCAGAAGGAGCTCCCACGGCGCAGCCGGGGGGGCGTCGGGGAACAGCACCATGGCGCAGGTGCGTGTGAATCGCAATTCAAGTGTTTGGGAAAATCTTCACAAACTTGCGTATGTCTCGGTCGGCGGTCAGTTTTTTCGGCACGAGCCACCCGGTGTCGTGGCGCCGTGTCGGCGTGGGTGCAGGGATGGGTGCCACAAGCGTCGCGGCGCTTGCGGTCCCCCATGCACTACAAAAAGAACCGAGCCTGCGCACGTCTCGCGTACGACCTGGAGTGACACGAGTGTTTCGAAAGCTCTCTTGTTCATCTTCAAACGCGTCCAGCTCATCCACCTCATCCACTTCGATCGATGCCCTGCCCGGCGTGGACTCACACACGGGCACGCAGAGGTCGCTGTTTTGCTTCGGATTAGGGTACACGAGTTTAGGGTTAGTATCAACGTTACGCAAAGAAGGGTGGCACGTCGCTGGGACGTGTCGTACTGAAGACAGAGCAAGCGCGTTGCGTGAGGCTGGAATCGATGCGCATCGTTGGTGTCCTGACGATGATACATTTCTAAATGACGCCGGCGCGAACGCGCTTCAAAACGCGACGCACGTGCTGGTCAGTGTACCGCCGATGGTGGAGAGTGTACCGCCAGGGGGACACACTACATTACGTTCGAATGCTCAGAAGGTGAACGAATCGATCGATAGTGTCGTCGACAGCAATGGCACAACGAAACGTGAAACACGACTCGTCGACCCCGTGCTGGCGGATCCGCTCTGTTCAAAGATTTTAACCGATCGCCAAAAAAGTATTTCACTCGTCTGGCTCGGGTACCTCAGCACCACTGGAGTGTACGGCGACCACCTTGGGGGGTGGGTAGATGAGAGTACTGAGGCGAAGCCTGTGACTGCAAAAACGAAACTCAGATACCAAGCTGAATCCGACTGGCTCTCTTTCGCGGAAAAATCAAAATGCAAAAGTCTAAAAATATTCCGGCTCGGCGGCGTGTACGGCCCAACGAGAAGTTTGCTGGATTCAGTTCAACTAAACTATATGGGCAAACAGTGTGTTGAAAATATAAAAACGCAATCCGCTTCGAAGCGAAATAGAGCGACGCGCCGGTTCATCGCCAGGTGCCACGTCCACGACGTCGTCGCTGTGCTTTGTGCGAGCATGTCGATTATGTGTTCAGATGATGACGATAATTCAGACGATGCTTCTAAAAATGTAAAAGCAAACACGGAACCTCGCGTGTACAACGTGGTGGACGACGACCCGGGTTCCCGGGTGGAGGCGTTACTTTTCGCGGAGAGGCTTTTGAGTGAGGACAAGACGGATTTAGAGGACAAATCGGATAAAGGCGGGGAGTTATCCACTCAATCCGTCCAAACAAAAACCTCGGGACTCGAGAAAAATGCTTTCCGCGGCGAGAAAAGAGTCGTGAACGCGCTCGTGAAGACGTCTCTTTGTGTCGAGTTGACTTTTCCTTCGTACAGAAAAGGACTAAGCGCGATTCACAAAGGTGAGACTACGCCGTTCGCGGAAGATATATTAGACATTCTATAGTGTATTTAGTGTAGCAACGATAGCAACGATAGCAACGATTAGAGTAGTAGTGTAGCAACAATACTCTAGCAACTCAATAAAATAATCATTTGTTCTCCTCGGCGAAGGTGGCCCATTGATCTTTCGTCCCCGCCCGCGGCGCCGCTTTCAAGTTAACCTCCGTTTTCTCCACATCCTTGGCGAAGGTTTGCCACGCTTCTTTGGTGTTCGTTCGAGGAGCGGGTGTTAGGGACTTTCCAGCCTGTGCTCGTAACCTAGCAAGCGCTCGTCTGCGAAGCGCCGCGAGTGTGACGACGTAAGATTTTCGAACCGCGACTGCGGTGGCCACCGCTAATACAGCCCCTGCTGTTGTTTCCACAACCGTCTTCACCGTCCGAAACGGCTGCCTTAACTTATACTCAAACTTAACAACGCAGATCTGGTTGAACCAGTCATCGACGCCGTCGCCGTCGATGTCGTCGTCGTCGTCCTCGAACGGCTTGCCTGTTAACTTAGGGGGTTCCATGCCCTTTCTGATTACTCGCCGGACGTATACTATCTGTTTTCCACACGGCGAAAACGAAACGCTCTCGGACCGAGGGGCTTCCTTTCCAAACCGCTTTTTCGTGAGTCGAGTGACTTTATTTTTTTTGGCTTTTTTTGAGTACCGTGTAACGTCTTTTGTTGTGGTGGGCTTCGTGTCGTCCCCAGACGCAAACACCCGGACCGCGCACACGCTTCCGTCGTGAACAAACGCGATGGCGCCGCCGTCGGGGGACCACGAAAAGGACGACTGCACGCCCGGCCGCGGGAGCTTCGTTAATGGCAATAAGTGGTTGTTGATTGGAGAGTCAGTCTGATTGGATGATTGAGTGGCATGACCCAAAGCAGAATCTCCTCCAGCTGTTCTTACTAAAAACAGCTGAGGCACGCCGTCGTCGTCCAGGGCGACGACACAGACTCGCGCGCCGTCGGGTGACGTTCGCGGCCAAAACCGCGGGCCCACCGCGTTCCCCGCCGCCCCCGCCTTGCCCGCCGCATTGCCTTTCGACGCGACGCACGGGTCGGGTTCCGCCGCGGCGGCTGCGGCGGTGCTTGACTCAGAGGAAGCCGGCCCAGCTGATAGACCAGGGTACCGGTTCGTGTCAGTGAACGTGATTCGTCGCTGCGTCACGCCGAACGGCGGCCTCGGACGGCACGTCATGGAACCCGATAGCGGCGCGTCACCCGCCGATTGCACCCGCAGCGCGCTCGGATCCACCTGCAAGTCAAGCACGAACAACTCCAAGTGTTTCCCCCCTTTGTTTCGTCGCTTTTTTGATTTTGATTTGGCACCCTTTTTATCATTGTCACCTGAAACACTTAAAAATCTTTCGGGATCGGTATCCACCTCCCCTAAAAACGTTATCGCACGGCCTTGCCACCCCCCGCCGTTTGAAGCGCTTCGGCGGTACCCTCTTTTACCCACCCAGCACTCCTCCGCCGCGCGAGCGACCCCTGATTCACCATTCTTCATATTTTTACCAGTGAACTTATCAGCAAACCGTGTATCATCCTCGTGCGTCGTCGCCACTACCGTGAACCCCTCCCCCGAGTGGTTCCTGGGGTGTTCCGAGGTGTCAACCTCCACACCGCCCTTACCGTCAAGCGCGGTGAGGGATATCGATCGGTAGTTCTTCTCCACGAAGTTGTACGTTCCTAACTGGGCGTTTCTAAGTAGTACAGCGTCTTCGTACGCACCAGAAACAATCAAGCCGTCGGGCGAAAAACTATGCGCCGCGGTACCGCCCCGTAACGCCCCGTTCGTGAACATCTCGTCGTCGTCGGGGAGTAAATCGCGCGCATCAAGGGTGCGGCATTTGGACGTTTCGGTTGCGGACTTTTTGGGAGACGACGCAGTACCAATTGACGCCTTAGAGGATGACTTATTATTTGGAGTACTCTTATTAGGGGTACTCTTAGCAGGGGTATTCCCGTTACTACTTCTTTGTGCATCCTTATTTCGCTTGAACTTTACAGTACCCGACACTTCAATCAAAGCCCCGCGTCGTCGGTGCGGCGCGTACGTCCACGCGCCTGATGGATTTTCCGGACCGAGGGTCATGACGATTTCGCGTTTGTGCGCGACGGGGGACCAGGAGGCCATGCCCACCTTTGCGCCGTTTTGCGTTTCGAATACTTGCTTGACTTGTTTCGTGGCTGGGTTCACGACCTCGATGACATCCGAGTCGAACGTGCTGCCTGCCGCATCGCTCCTTCGATCGAACACGATCCACTTCCCATCGGGACTCCACACGTTCGCGTTGTGAAGCACGTGGCCGTGTTCACATTTCGTCACCACTCGGTCACCGACGCCGATGGGCTTGTACAGCCATCGGGGGGGCGACATTGTGGGGGACTTCCCGTGTAAAGGGAAAGGCCGCACCCCAAGTGCGCCGGTCAGTGGAAGGAAGGGAGTGCCATCTCGATGGATGCTCGATTGAAATTGAGCCTATCTGTCGAACGAGTGACTGTCAGTTGTCCCTCGATTGCCGGTCTAATCACTCAAGATTTGGAGATCGACTAGAAAATGGTCCTCGAAACGACTTCGGAAACACGGCACTTTCAGTTTGACCAGCGCGGACTCCCCCCTTGCGCGATGTTCCGCAAGGGCGGGCAGTCCACCTCTGTGAACACGGGCACTCGACGAAAGGTGCACACGACTTACCAGGATGGCTCGGAGATGGTCGAGGAGTTTGATTTGCGAACGGATGAGTTGCTGGTGAGGATGCGGCGGAGTAAAACGGTGTTGGGCAAAGACAATGAATGGGAGTACCTAGTTGGTGATGCGCCGAGACAATTTAATCCTGACACAGCTACCATAATGGAAAGCACCGCGAATCCGGCGTTTACGCGCTCACAAGACACTGCAGAACACTGGGTGTGGCGCGTAAGGAACTTGCCGTACCCTGTTGAGACGTACGTTGTGCACGTCGATGCATCGGATGGAAAAATCGTGATAAAAACAAGTAACAAAAAGTTTTACAAGCGCTTTGAGATACCTGAATTAACTAATTTGGAGTTAGACACGGATCCAGGTTCACTGCAATGGACCTACCAGAACAACACGCTGGTGGTGACGTATCGCAAGCCGAAAGTAGCGCTAGCAGCGGAGGCGGAGGAAAAAGCGGACCGAAAGAAAGTACCGAGAGCAATGGGGGAAGATGAGAACCCGGCGGATTGCAAGCAGCAGTGAATATGTGGCTACTGTAACTTAATTAATATAAAGCCCTAAACCCTAACCCTCATAATCCCTAACCCTAGCCCTAACTACTCCCCTCCCCCGAACGCCATCTCTATGTCCGTCACGTCCAGTTGCAATATGTCGGCTTCACACCCTAAAATCTCGCCTATACTCGGCGCAGTCCGCCCGAAATCGCCGTGCACGAATTCTTTTATATACGTTCCGGCTTGGGTTGTTAACTCAAGAACGAAGAACTTCGAGCTGCCTTGCACAGCTGTCGCCTTCGTGGCGTGAATCACCCGAGGCCGCGTGGAACTCGTACGCCGATGTAACACCCTCGTGGGCGTCTTTTGCATCACCGTCAACCCAGTCGCGGTTGTTGATAATTTTTCCAAATCTAACTCAGTCAAATTCCTACCACACCAACACACCGCGGTGTACGTCTTTTGCTTCTCACTGCTTCCCTCGTGCATTTTGATGTAGTCCGTTTGCGTCACGACGTAGATGCCGGTCGCGGTGACGACGCCATCGTCTGAATTTTGCATTTTTTGTTCCATCGCGAGGCACTCTTCACTACTAGTAAAAGCCTTTGGATTCCGCGGGTTGTGCACTTCCAAAATAAACGGTCGCCCGCCCCCCAGCATCCGCACGTCCATGTCCTCCCGCCCCGCGCTGTTCAGCTTGCACCCGTCCGCCTTGAACTTTTCGAGTATGGGTTTTTCTAGGCTCTGCTGTACCGAGCCTTCGCCCACCACTTCGCCGTCCGCGAACCATGGGGATTGAGGCACGCCGCGCGCCCACTTTAAATAACGGCCGCCGATATAAGTGGGGGCGTGCCACGGGGAAAAAAAACAAGAAACTCTTTGAGTTGTTTTTTCAACTACTCCATTCTTTTCTTTTTCATCACCTCCAACCCCTCCAACCCCTCCACTCACTGCATTCATGGCCGCAACCGCCGCGGAGGAGGACCCCCCGTTCTTCTCGATCGCCGACGCGAACGCATTGGAGGTAGAAAATTTATCCCTCGCCACTCGCTCCGCCACAGTATACGCGTTTTTAGCGATTTGCCACCGAACTAAGGGTGACTCAACAAGCGTGGGCAGGTTAAGCCCAGGCGGCGGCCCCCGTTTCTTCCTGTTTCTCGGATATCGGTTCAAACTCTCACTGGCTTGTTTCATGAAATAGTCAGACTCGAGAGAGTAACTCTCATTGTGCGTAAAAATAACGCCGAACCGAAACGAAGTGGAGTCGTCGTGCTTCGTTTCGGCGTGCGATTCAATCAGTGGGATTAGCATTGTTTTGAACACTTGGTAAGCAGAAGTGGTACTGGGAAGTGCCACGTGTCCTTTGTTTCCGCCACCAACCCTAATTCCAGCCACTTCGTCGTCATCGTCAGACACTACTACGTCTATTGGGTTAGTTTCTGGAGTCTTTGATTTATCATTCTCGGAGACGGCTTCGTTTGCGTTCAATATTTCCGTAAGCGAAGCGCGCGTCGCGGCTTGCCTCATGGGTAACGCGGGAGGTAAGACCAAGTCTAACGCGAAAAATTCCGCTTCATGTCCATGGGAACGCATGCCATTTACGTAGTCGGAAAGATTGCGAGGGTCACTGGGTTGGGGGTGGGATTTCGACGTCGACGTGCTCGCGACATTGATGTTCTCGCCGCCGCCGCCCTGGCGTGACAATGACGCTGCACCCTCCGCAGCCGCGGCACCCAGCGTTGGGTCGAATTGAAGAATGCCGAGGCAACATGGACACGTTTTGTAGTCGCCTTGTTTGGCGGCTTCTGTGGCGTCGTTCGATGCCGCGTCGCGGTACGCCTGCGCGTCGGCGGCGGGCACACCGAGAAATCGAAGCACACACACAGAACACGCCCCGATGCGACGCAGCTCGGTCTCCATGGTCTCTTTTGCCGCGTCGGAAAGGACCATGGTGCTTGCTTTAACGCTGAATCACGCGCTCACTCACGACTCGGCTCCGTAGACGTGCGCCGCGCGCGAACGAAGTGTCGCTCCCCACACGTAAAACCTATCTCTTTGTTCGCTTTTAGGCTTTTACGCTGAATATTTGAAAAGTGCATGATGAAAGATCCTTGGCACCGTCACACCTTCCGCGCGCAGCATGACGGACGTGGCCCCCTTTGCGGGGCATTCCGACCCCCCTCCCGACCCTTTGTCCGTCCCCGATGAAATCCCCGCTGGTGTGATGAGCGCGGTACAGCGGGACACACTTCGTCACCAGATCGCGGCGCTGTCGCACGTCGCGTCTCAAAATCTTCTTTTGGTGCAGCAGGGCGCGGAGGAGCTTATGCCTGGCGCTGTGAAGAGCGCGACGATAGGTGCGATTCACTCGTCGATGGGTGTGACGCGGAACAGCAACGCGGAGCAACCCTCGTACCCCGCGCCTGTGTACAGTAAGGACGGCAAGGGAGGTGGCCAGCGGTGGAACCCCACCCCGACGCAGCTCGCACGATTGGAAGAGATGTACGCCACTGGGATGGGCACGCCCAATGGTTCGTTGCGCACGCAGATTACGGATGAGCTAGCCAAGTTAGGCCCCATAAACGAAGCGAACGTGTACAACTGGTTCCAAAACAAAAAAGCGCGGATGAAGAAGAAGGAAATGGACGCCAGGATGGGAAGGACCGGTATGTAGGGGGTATTAGAGGTAGAAGAGGCGGGTGAGATGCATGACGTGAAATCGTCGAAGGTGTAAAAGAATACTATCAATCTCAAAAATCTCATTAAAGTTGATTTAACCGAGACAACCGCCTCTTGATATCCTCCAGCCTGTTCGCGGCTACTTGGTTCCCTGGCGCGAGGACTAAAGACTCCTCATACGCCACCATCGCGCCTTTGCGATCGTTCAAGCGCTCCAACGCATCCCCTAAATTGTTCCAAGCGGTGACGTACCCCGGCTGCATTTCCACGGCGATTTTGAACTCCGCGACGGACTCGTCTAATTTGTCGGTGCTTAAATACCCAAACCCGAGCGCGTTGTGGATCTGCGCCAAATCCTCCTGGTCCCCTTCCCACATCTCCGCGGCTAACTTCAAGTTGCGCACGGCTTGCGTGTACACCTTCTTGCGCAGCATGATTGAACCCATTTCGAAATATTCCTCCGCCGTCGCGTCGCCCGCCCTGATCCTTTCGCCCATGTTCTTCGCGCTCTCATCCAACTCTCGTCGGATTAACACCTGACGGACGATGATGAACCCGGCGAAGCCCAGGATCGCGAGCAGGGAACCTAAATATAGGAACTGAATCCCTCCCTCCAAACCGTCAGCGACCTCCGCCACTACCGTTGGGGCGGGGAGCTCAACGGGGAGCGCCTTGGGGGCGACCCTCGGGGCGCGCTTGGACTTGGAGCGATCGAGCACGGAAACGCGTGCAGGGGCGGACAAGCCGGCGCGCGCTGGCACGACCGCACGGGAAACAACGCACGTGCGCGCCGCGCGGGGGGCGGCAATGCGCGCGGGGAGGCCGACTAAGGCCACGGCCGACATGACGAAAGGCGAAGGCGTGAGCGCGGCGCGGAGAGGTGTGAAACAGATGCCCTTATCTGGCTTGCGTTTGATTGGCTTAAAAATCTTGTTCACGAAAGATCTTACACTTGTAAAACGAACAACCGATGACGTCGCCCCCCAATCGTCCCCGCGCGTGACGATGCCCGCCATGGCCTGCCACCTGTCTCTCAGCGCGCGCGTTTCCGTCGCGAGTACTCCTCGTGTTAACACCACGAAATCGGCGTCGGCTCGCCGCGTCGCGACTGTCACGAGGGCGTCCGCGTCGGGATCAGATTCTGCGCAGTTGGGCACCGCGATTCTCCCCAAAGAAATCAACGAATCCGTGTTCGTGAACAGCTTGTGGCAGTGGGCGAACGGCCTAACAACCTCAGGCCAGAATCTCCCGTTCGCGCTTCCCCAACGCGTCGATCCGTTAGAGTTCGGCTTCTCAATGGCGTTCCTTCAATCCGATCCCAAAGGCGAACCCGGGACGTTCGTCAGCGTCGGCGAGATTGTCGCCACCGTGGAGGATGTGGATGCTGGCCGAGCCTTAATTGTCAGGGGCACAGGCAAGGCCGCGGAGAAGGGCGTCCTAGTCGACGTACCGATGGTAATGAACACAATGGTACCGGCGATCAAAAACGCAATCGCGATGGGGTCGCAGTGAGTTAAGAGTGAGAAAGAAGTAGCGCTGGCAGAGAGGAAAGAAAATAAAATAAACGAGAGTTCGTCGTCCGTCCTGGTCTTGTACTTTTTTTAGAATTGAAATGTGAAAGCCTTATCACTCTTGCATCGTCTCGCGTAGTGGGTGTAGAGGGTGTTACAATATGCACCACCTTGTAACACCCCTATACCAGTCGTCGTGAGGTTATTCGCGCTCGGCTGAGCGTTTATTTTTTGATCACTAAAAGATCATTCGCATGTTGCGCCCTTGAACCCCACGGCGTCCCCTCCGCGCGCGGTCATTTGTAAATCGTCTTTGTGCCTCACGCTGAACAGCACACCGTCCCTGCCACCGACGAGCCAGCACCCGGGACACAGCGCGGTGTCATTGTTGAACGCCATCACCGGACCAGATGAAGTCATGTCCAACGAAACGACGTCTGTACACGACGCGGGGGCGGGGCGCGTGGGGCGCAGGTTTGAATCGATTGTTTGCGGATCGCTCGACGCGCTACTCGGCGCGGCGGACGCAGACCGCGAACGCACGCCGACGTAGAAGCACGTCACGACGAAGTCAGGCGTGTCCACGACTTGCGACGCACCGTCGACCACCACCGTTCTGGGAAAGTCAAATTCGATTTGCAAATTCGACAGACACAGCGTCTCATCCCGTTGCGCGTTGATCAGCGTGCCGGTGACGAAAATTTCTTTTGCCAAATCATTCGGGCGGAGCAGGGTTAGGGAGGAGTCGTCGTCGCTAGGGTCATCGGAACGTTTCCTTAGCAGCTGGAAGGAACCTCGGATGTTCGCAGCAGCGAGGGGGTCAGTGATCGTGTCGGCGGTAAGGTCGGGGGGGCACACGGGCACGGAATCGGAGTCGCATGACGTCGACGGCGCAGGTGTGGGTCTCGAAGGTGTCGTCGGTGTCGTTGGTGTCGTCGGTCCCTCAGGTGTCGCAGGCGCGTCACCCACATTGTCTTGTTCATCCGGGAGCAGGGTGATCACACTCCCCGGGATCTCAGTGGGCTCACCAGGAACCAACGTGACGGAATCGGAGGTGTCAGGGGTAGTCTCAGCAGTAGTCTCAGCAGTAGTCTCAGCAGTAGTCTCAGGAGTAGGCTCGGGAGTGGTCTCGGGAGCGGTCTCGGGAGCGGCCCTCGGCGTCGGCGTCGCACCGATGGGAACGACGCGGATGTTAGGCGGTTCCGTGAATTGAGGAGTCGGTGTAGGGACGGGTGTTGAAGAAGGTGTCGTACTCGGCGCTGTGGTCGGTGTTGTAGTCGGTGTTACCGTCGGCGTCGCACTCGGAGGTCCACCCACCACATCCGCCACATCGACAGGAGATTCACTCCATCCATCCCACGAGTCAGTATCTTCTTCCGGAGTTTCAGCATCCGTTTCAACTGCGGGCTTTTCAACCAAATCAGCGCCTTGTTTCGGCGGAAACGCCCCCGAGGTCCACGGAACGTTTGGGTTCGCTGTCCACGCGTCCGGCGTGTCATCCGCCGACGCCACCACCGCACGCTTCAGCCAGCAGCTGTGAAACGCGTACTCGCCGCAGTCGCCTTCGCAGTACACCCAGACGTTACATTCCGGGGTCTGTGTACACTCCCAGCAGCAATCTGAGGCGGCACCTTTGATTAGCGATCCGCCGTCGTTGAGCAGCTCGCCTTTCAGGTTCAAGCCCTTCTTGCCGTCGCAGTCGGAAACGTCCCGGTCGGAACCTTGCGCCATGAAACCAACGATGGGTTCAGACGTAGGGGAGGTGGGTGTAGGGGTGGTGGAGTCATCAGTAGAGGAATCAGCAGAGTCACCAGTAGAGTCAGTAGAGTCAACAGCCGAGTCACTCTCAGCGTCCATCCATGCGTCATCTTCCAATTCTTCAGACACCCCAGTCGCGGCATCGAATCTGTCCACAACGACGCGTTCGACCATTTGGCCAACCGGTCCGCCCGGGGCGCACTCCAGGGCGCCGACCGTCGGACCCACGAAATCCAGCGACGCGCCGTCTTTGTGCCTCACACGGAACATCTCGCCCTTGACGCCGCCGCCTTGAAAACGACACCCAGGACACAGCTCGCCGGAAAACGTAACTTCCAGAAGAATAACCGCGGGGGGTTGGTTTTCGTCAGTGGAAATTGGCTCCGAAGAATCATCGTCGGGCGGCTGGAACAAGGAAAGCGCGAACCCGAGGCCTCCGCAGGTTTCGGGTCTTGGTACTACGGTGCCGTTGGGTAACCGCGTCGAGGCTCCCGCGCATGCGACTTCCAGCTCGTTAGTAGGATCCAACACAGCCCTCCAATCGCCAGACGAATCAGTGTCCAGCACCCACGGCGAAAACACCACGGGGAGCACGATGCCCACGAGGCGAACGGAGTTGGAGTTTTGAGGCAAAGACATTTCAGAAGAGCTGTCTTCCGAAAGCACATCAACGCTTCCGGCGAAGACATACTCATCGTAGGGTTCATTGGGTAGCCCGGGTTCTAGCGGGCCTGCACCGCGGCTCCACCACTGCACGTCGTTCCCCAGCCGCGTCACGTCATCGTCGCACCCGATTATGATATCTCCGTCGCCGGAGAGATCGATTTCGGGCTGCACGTTGTCGAAAGTTATTTCGGGAATTTCTTCGGAGTCGTCGTACTGTCCGCCGTTGGTGTCGGTTCTTTGCGTGTCTTCGACCAAGCCGTACCGCCCGCCTCGTTCGTCGGTGCCGAACTCAGTGGCAGGGGAGTCGTCCGATCTGCTTTTGCTGATTTGGTCTGGTTGACCTGCAACCCCCGTCTCCGCCGCGAGGCGGTTCCAAAAGTCGTCAACCTCTGACGTCTCGCTGAACGCGGTTACTTTGGGTAAAATTTCGGGAGAAAGGAACTGCAGTAACGCGCGACCGCCGGAGCGCTCGTCCGTGGGTCTGGTAACTTCCGGAGTGGACCTTTCAACCGTTGAAGCACCTTCCTCAATTTCCGCGAGTATAGCCTCCGCCCGGTCCACGTCGCACTCCAGCCGGTCAATCGTGGGCCGCATCGCGAGTAAGGTGTCTGAGTTTTCGTGAGAAACCTTGAACATGGCGCCGTCGCTGATTCGCCCCGTGAGCGAACAATCCACGCACACGTCGACGTTTTTGATAATCACATCGACGCCATAGGCTGTTTGCTCGAAGGTGACCTGATCACACATATCCGGGCCGAATCGGCCGTTCACGTCCACTACCCTGACACCTAGACATCGTGTCTCGGGTTTACTCAGCGGAGGTGCGAAGGTATCGACCGAATCGCCGCCTCGTGGGAGGTATCGCACCGGCACGACGAGTTCTGGGGTGGTGATGTTCGTTGGCGAGCAGCACGACACGGCGCCCACCACGGTGAACTCCTTGGCGCCGGGTTCCATGTTTGTTGATAGGAAGTTCTTCAGCTCCCTGATTCCGGAGCACACACCTTCGGGCTCGCCGTCCACGGGGGGGGCGACGACCGCGCCGTCGCGAGTCACGACGCCAACGGACCCGGTGCTCGGGCCGGCGTAGACATCCTCCAGTTCGTCCGTGTCGGGGGTAACAGTCAGAACCTCTTGGTTTGATTTGCCGCGTCTCGCGGTCACGACTACTCCATCGGGAAGGGTCACGACGACTTTTTCGTCAGCTGGGTCGTATCTCGCGTCTAGCTGCAGGTCATCAGTCAACCTCCTTGCGGCGTCGTCGCCATCAGTGAGGGTAACATCAGTCTCCTTGTCGTTGAACTGGACGTCGAACGCGCCCGTGGGTAACACGGAAAATAAAGCCTCGGCGACGTCGCCGGTGTTGTCTTGTCCATCTTCCTGTCCATCTAGACGAACGCGGGACGCGGTACCGTTTCGGGAAAGAACAGTCACACCGTCCACATCACTCCGTGTGTCGTCAATCGTAAACGTTACACCCGGGAGGTCTCGGTTTTGGTAAACCACAGAGCCGTCCGCCTCGACGAACACGCCGTCGGTTTCAGGCTGAGGCTCCACGGCGAGCACAGGTAACGGCCGCGTGACGGGGTCTGTGGGCACATAATCAATCATAGTTCGAGGAGTACTCCGCGCTACGTGTACACCTCCAGACCCGGTGACCATGGACACGATCTCGGGGTCGGACTGGTACAAGCCGCCGTCCACGGCGACGAGGGTTGTTCCGGGTGACAAATTTTCGTCGAAGTTTTCGTTAGTGCTCTGTTCAGCAGACACAGACGTCACGACGTCCACCGCGTCGCGTTGCTCGGTATCAACCGGTTCGAAGCGCGCCGTGGGGCAGTCCTCGCGCGACTCAGGCGTGACGTCTATACCACACGCGCCCTTCACGGCTTCCACGACCCTGAAGTGCACATCTGCCCTGCTTGTTTGCTCCAGAGCGAGCACCGCGGCGCCGTTGCAGTAACACCCCGCGTCGGCCACAGCGGCGATTCGCCCGCAGCATTGGCGCCAGGTAAGGTCTAACTCGAACATGTCCACCACGCGTTCCAGCACAGGGATACACGAGGATTCCGCGAGGAGAATAGCCCTTAAACACGTAGTAGTGGAGCCAGGAGTTGTCGACTCAATACCGGTCACGTCGTCCTCGTTCGCGTAGACCAACCCTCCTGCGTTTCTGCGAGAAAGCGAGTCGCTTCCCTCCAGCTCCGCCACCTGGTCCGCGAACGACGCGGTGAGTGAGGGGTCGGCGTCTCTGTCTTCTTTTGGAGGAACAGGGACCAAGGTTGCTGTTCCATCAGGGGCTCGAGTTATTACTACTGACGGAATTGTCGCGCGGTTAGAGTCCACTGCAGGCGCGTCAGACACCAACGGCACAGGGGTTAAGCTGACTTCCCACGGTACCGTGACGGCGTTTGTAGGGTCGGGCGTCGTCACGACGACGATACCGTTTTCTTCTGATAAATCACCGACGACAATCGCGACGAGCACTGGGTTTTCAACGTCTTCGTTTGACGTGACTTCAGAGACCATCAGCGTTTCTTTGGAGACGACGTACGTTACTCCGGGTTGAAGAGTATCAGGGCCGTCTGAATCGTCACCCAGCGTGTTCGTGTTTGAATCGCCGAGCGCGTCGGGCGCGATTGATCCAATAACGCTTCCCGGCGGTAACACGTATGAGTTTTGAGTCTCAGCGTCGTTGGAAGTGATCACAAGTTTCGCGGGGTCTGTGACTACTATTGGGGTAGCCTTTTCCGCAACGGCAGCCAGCGAGTCGAACGTCACGTCACGATCGTTGAAGAACGCGGAGGACTCAGATTCGGTGCCAGATTCGTCAGTCGCTTCGTCGGAGTCACCCTTCTCCCTTGTCCACGTCGCCGCGGCGGGCGCGAGGACTTCGGCGAGGGTCAGCTGAGTTCTGCACGTCGCTGTATCGTCCCCTTGAGGGAACTCCTCCCAGTGGAAGCCGCACGCGGTGGGTACGATGACAGGCAAATCGGGGTTGCTCTGGGAAAATCGAGAAGATCCAAGAGGCGGACACATACACCCCCGCGCCCTGGCGGCTTTCAAAACCGCGCAACAATCCGTAACCTCGAACACGCTGACGTCGGCGTCGACGCGCAGGGAATCGCACGCCTCGGCGGCGTAGGTCACGTACGCGTCGCACGTCGTCCACTCGTAGATACGGGTAGTTTCGCCGTTTTGCCACCTCATTATAATCTCCTGTTCTTGGTATGTTTCGGTTGTAGCCGGGGGAAGGGGCGATTCACTCGGGGGCATGGGAATCAACACTTGCGACTCTTCAGAACCCCACTCTTCGGGAACTTCAGTTGCGATCTCATCGCCCTCCGACGGCGGCGACAGAAACCTCCACGCTTCGTCCCACTGGTTGTCAACGAAAGCCACGGGGCGTACGCTAGGTATGATAGTTTCCATAACCTCCGTAAACACCTCAGGCAGCTCGAACACAGACTCAACAACACCGGGGCAGCTTCCTGTCAACGCGAACCCGCACCCCAGCGGGGCAAACCCGACGAGGCGGGTTAAAAACCGCTCGAAATTTTGAGAGCCTTTCAACTCGTTCGCTTCGCACAAACATTTACTCGCATTGAGTTGCGCCACCGCGGCGCAGCAAGGAACGTAGGCCGTGACTTGGTTGACGGACGATTGACGGGAGTCAGAACCACCTCCTCTTGTTCCTCGTGTGAGCCTTCCACACAGCGCCCTGGCTGTTTTGATTTGGTCCGCACAAGGCAGGTTGGTGTCGAGCGCTCCGCCTGAAGAAATGATTTCTTCGAACGAAACGATTTGGGATTCTTCGTCTGCCTCGTCTTCCTCAAGCGCTTCCATGGTTTCGTTGACCAGGAACTTCTGTAACACCCTGGCGTCCGTACACACCTGACCTGTTTTCAGCTGGAAACCGCACGCTAGCGGGGTGAACGTGCGAATCGCGTCGAAGAACGTCGTAGGGGTTGTTGGTGTTACGGTCGCGACCTGCGTTCCGTTTCCAAAAGTAGCGGCGTCGAAAAACTCAGCGCTGTGTTTGTTGAATTCGCCAATCACGGCGCCGTCACAGAAACACGCGGCGGCGTCCATCTCTGATACTACCAAACAACAAGCAGGGAACGCGGAGGGGTTTGGTAGGTCAGATCCGTGCATGTGCATGCCTTCGCACGCCGCGGTTGCGGTGGGGACCTGGCGCAAACACAGCTGGCGCAGGTACAGCGGGTCGGAAGTGGCGACCAGCGCGACGACGCGAATGAACCGCGCGGCGGTGATCTCGCACCCCGCGGCGTCGGTAACGGTGTACGTCACGCGGTACACGCCTGGAACGTTCGTGTTTAGCTCTGAGGTGTCGCGTTCGATTTTATCGGTCAAATCGCCGTCCTCAGGGTCAAATGAAACAACACCGGGGTCGACCCAGACCGTGCCCACGCCAACCTCGTTGCGCTCAGGGCCCGCGCCGACGCCCTTGAGCGTGAGCGACGGGCACGCGTTAACTGGGGGCGCGGCGGGAACAGGGGGGGGCCCTGGGGCGTCCGGCGGTGAGGGTGAGGGCGGCAGAGGCGAAGGTGCGTTCGGCGGTGGTGGTGAAGGTGCGTTCGGCGGCGGGGGGGATGGAGCGATCGGTACCGGTGGTGGTGGAGAAGGCGCGTCAGGTGACGGCGGTGGTGGTGAAGGCGCTTCCGGCGACGGCGGCGGTGGTGAGGGTGCTTCCGGTGACGGCAGCGAAGGCGCGTCCGGCACAGAAGTTTCTCCGACTGGTGCGTCGGGGGGAGGCGGCAAAGGCGCGTCCGGCAAAGGAGGCTCTCTGACTGGTGCGTCGGGGGGAGGCGGCGAAGGTTCGAGCGGCGCGAGAGGCTCCGGCGTCGGCTCGGGTACCACCGGCTTGCACGCGTCGCCCTCGAAGATTTCGATATCAGGGCCGCACATGAACGGCGCGAGTAGTCGTAACGGGCGAATCTGGTCTCCGATGACATCGAGAACATCGCGGCGGCAGAAACAACGCAGATCAGGTGCGTTCATCTCTTCAAGTGTCGCGCAACAGCTCTGCATCATCGTCGATGTTTCGTCGTCTCCGAGGAGCGGTCCACACTCTCCGTTGAGTCTGTCGAGACGAGACAAGCACGCATCGATTTGCTGTTCAACCACCACCGGTTGAGGGGGCGTCTCCGGTTGCGAGGGTGCATCCGGTTGCGAGGGCGCTGCAGGAGACGGCGGTTGGTCGGGCGGTGGAGGGCTCGGGGAGGGTGAAAGCGGTACCTCAACGACCACAGGAGGAGACCCTGGTGGAGACGGACTCGGCGGAATCGGTGGTGGCGGGCTCGGCGAGGGCGGTGGTGGGCTCGGTGCATCCGGCGAGTTCGGTGGTTGTGGGCTCGGAGGCAGCGCATCAGGCGGGGTGGGAGGCGGCGGACTCGGAGCATCCGGCGGGGTCGGAGGTGGTGGACTTGGTGGCGGCGCATCTGGTGGGCTCGGCGGTGGCGGGCTTGGCACGTCCGGCGGGCTTGGTGGCGGTGGGCTCGGCGCATCAG
>TARA_B110000977_G_scaffold199131_1_pt1 | contig 32138 bp, 23 predicted proteins | sample TARA_B110000977 | Tara Oceans TARA_B110000977 (sample SAMEA4397798) | marine metagenome | biome: Polar Biome; feature: [SRF] surface water layer (ENVO:00010504); material: water (ENVO:00002006), including particulate matter (ENVO:01000060) such as... | depth 5 m | reverse complement strand
ACAGGGGTTGCACGCCACGCAGTCGTAATTCCACGCAGTCGTAATTCCGCTTCCCGTGAGGGCATGGGTTGCACTTAACGCAGTTCTTTTTCACCCTGCCGTGAGGGCAGGGGTGACACACCGCGCAGAAGCGTTTCACCCTGCCGTGGGGGCAGGTGCACTCCACGCAGACGTTTTCCCGTTTGCCGTGAGGGCAGGGGGTGCACTCCACGCAGCTGTATTTCCACTTGCCGTGAGGGCAGGGGGTGCAAACAGCGCAGTTGCGTTTTTGCTTCCCGTGGGGGCAGGGCTTGCAGTCCACGCACCGGTGTTTCAGCTTGCCGTGAGGGCAGGGGTTGTAGTCCACGCAGTTGTACTTTCGCTTGCCATGCGGGCACCGCTTATGTCCGGCCATTTTTCACCTCCGCGCGCACTTATGTCTGCGTTCCGCGCGCCACGACGTGCGAAGACCGGAGTCGTAGCTTTAAGGGGACGTCCTAGAGAAAAGTTGTAGATTTTCACTCGAATCGGCGCCACGTCATCCAGTGTGAAACGAGATGTCGCTCTTTCGCACCTCCGTCACGGCTACGGCACAGCTTTCCGCGCCCCGGTGGTGATGTTGGCGGCACGCGGCGCGTGCCGCCGAGCCTCCACTCGCTGGATCGTGGCGCTGGGCGGCACGCGCGACGCGGTGGCGGACGCTTCGGTGGTGGCCGTGCGTGTCGGCCGGTGCGGCCCCGACACACTTCATCAGCGATACGATCATCGACACCCACAAAGGCGATCCTTCGCCGCGCACTCCGCAGCGGTTGATACGCACACGCAGACGGAGCTGAATGACGTGATTGACGATGATAAATTCCCTGCCGTGGACCCGTTCTCCCTCGTGCGTTCCGAGTTGGCAGCGATCAGCGAGCGCATGCGCAGAGCAGTGACGAGCGACATCCCGGCGCTGAAAACCGCGGCGGAGTATTTCTTCCGCACGGGATCGGAGGGTAAGCGGGTACGGCCCACGGTGTTGTTGCTCATGGCCAGCGCGCTTGGCGAAGGTGATTTGAACAGCTCGGTGGACATGAACAGTGCAGGCCATACGGCTGACGATTTATTCACTCCAGACCACGCCCCCGCGCACGAAACCCCGAACAGCACGCGGCGACGACAACAGCGGTTAGCGGAAGTGACGGAGCTGATACACGTCGCGTCACTGCTTCACGACGACGTCATCGACGGCAGTGCGACGCGACGGGGGCTAAAGGCGCTGAATCTGGAGGTGGGGAACAAGCTGGCGATTCTGGCCGGGGATTTTTTGCTCGCTAGGAGTTCCGTCACCTTAGCTAGTCTTCGCAACGTGGAGGTGATTGAATTGCTATCGCGGGTATTGGAACACCTAGTCACGGGCGAAGTGATGCAGATGACCGCTAAGCCCGAGAGCTTGACGAGCTGGGAGCACTACACGCGAAAGACGTATTTGAAAACAGCGAGTTTGATCGCCAATAGTTCGAAAGCGGTCGCTATTCTAGGTGGGCATGAATCCGAAACGTCACAACTCGCGTACGACTACGGCAAGCACTTGGGATTGGCTTTTCAGTTTACGGACGACGTGTTGGATTTCACGGGTTCGAATTCGATTTTGGGAAAACCCACGCTTGGCGATTTGAACGAGGGTATCGCCACTGCGCCGGTGCTATTCGCTGCAGAGGAGTTTCCTGGGCTGCTGCCGTTAATTGGGCGGAGATTTAGGAACAGTGGAGATGTCGAACAGGCGGCGCAGTGGGTAAGAAATAGTAGCGGAGTGGAAAAAACAAAACAGCTCGCGAAACAACACGCGCTGTTCGCCATTCAAGCGGTGGACGCAATGCCTGTGGTTTCCAACAATCTGGACGAAAGCTCAAAAGAACAACAGCGGCAGTGCAGAAGAGCTTTGAAGGAACTGGCGCGGGTAGCGGTGGAAAGGATAAAGTAATGTGATGACGTCTAATCGATTCATTTAACTTTCAAAAACCTCACATCTCCATCATCTCTGTATCTCGAAACGGTCGCTTCTCGCCCACAAACGGGTCTATAAGAACGTCCTCCTCTTGGGTTTCTTGGTTGTCTTGCGCGGTTGTGTTGTTCTCCAAAATATACGACGGTTCATCTTCCAGTGCCTTAGCAGTCTCTTCTTCTTTCAATCTCTCTTCGCGTTCCCGCCACCGTCGTTTCCGAACCGCAATCACAGTGTTGGCGTCGGGATCAGGACTCAGTTGGAGCGGAAGGTACCGCATATGGTTCTCGGATTCTGACGCATACGCTTCAAAAGTCTTTGGCAACACTCCACCGAATATATCCACCTCGACGGCTTCGTGGTCAATTTCCGTTTGAATAGCCGCTTCTTTCGCGGCTAATTCTTTCGCCGTGTTAGCCCGCGCCGTTTGTACTTTCAAACTCTCACACTTCTCCAGCGAAGTCTTCTCCGCCTCTGTCGCCGCCGCAGCCGCCGCGGCGCTCCGGTTGCCGCGAAGGGTTTCGATTAATTGCAACACCGCGGACTGGTCGATGACGCGCACATGGGGCTCAACAAGCGCATCTTCTTCTCCTTCCAGCGGTTGCGCGGTATCGACCAGCGCGACAACCATCGCGGAGGCCTCCACCGTCGTCGGGTCGTTCGGTTCCGTTTTCGGGACGACTTCCATTCCTTCCGTCGCTTGACCCGTCGCAGTCTCGGACTCCGCCTTCGCCAGTACCTCCGCCTCTGCTGCTTCTTTTTTCTCCATCGCCTCCAGTTCTTTCCGCACTTTCTCTTCCGTCTCGGTAACCCCCACCGCGGCTTCCACTGAAGCGCCCTTTGCCACTACCCTCGGCACGCCCAACGCTTTCGCGACCGACCCGCTCACGTCCCCCTCGTCCCGTGCCAACTTCAACTCCTCAGCGTCAAACTCATCCTCCCGCTCCACGTACTCCTCGTTGTCATCAAGCTCCACGAAGTTTGGTTCGAACGCTGACCACCTTTCGCTAAACGTGCTGCTCCACACGTACATCATGCCGTTGGCGCCTAACACGACGAACACGCTGCGGAGCGGGTGAGTAGCAATCTGAGCCACACCCTTGCTCGCTTCCGCTCCTACGGCTATCCTTTGAATTTTTCCACTCTCTCTGTCCCACACGTGCAGCTCGTGCGCCCCTCCAGAACTCGCAGCCACGACAAACCTTCCATCGTGCGAAAACGATGCGCAGCTCCACTGCCCCCGGGAGTGCTCGTTTTGGAACACCACGGCGGGGGTGAGAATACCGTTTTGACATTCCTGTTCGTCTTTTTCGTTATTTTTGGCGTCAGTGTCGACGCCCTCTTCGTCCTCCTCGACGTCGAAGGCATTGTGCACAGTTCCGGGCGAATTCTTGCTCGAGATGTTGTTTGAGTCATTGATCAAAGCATCCTCGTCCACATTATAAGACGCGATCGTCCGGGAGTTACTGACCGCCAATAAATGGTTTCCACATTTACTCAACTCCAGGCGCTTAATAACCTGCGAATCCGGCACCTTACACGCCTGGACGATGTCGGCCGTTGCGGTCTCGACAACGGTGATGACACCTCGCGCGCCCGCTACGAACGCGTGTCGTCCTGAGTTTGAAAACACAGCATGCCCGGGAGACTGGTTGTTTGCGTTGCTTTCAACCGCATTCGCCCACCCGCTCGTGGGAATCCTGCACACCAACGACGGCACTTCCAGCGTTCCGGGCATTTGCGGCAGCGTCGTTCGCTTTCGTCCTCGGTTCAGCGCGAACGTCATCGGCGACTCATCGCTCGGCGCTACTAACGCTAAAGCATTACTGTTCGGACTCAACCGCGCGTCGTGCAGCGGCGCATCAAGCACTGCCCGGAACACCGTATCGTTCTCCTCGACGTCCCACACCGTTACCGACCCGTCCGCGTACGCGGCGAGTAATCGCGTACCATTCGCGCTCCAGTTGACGCTCAACACCGCCCCGGGTCCGGAGTGTTCATGAGAAGTCGTAACGCTTCTTTCATCTACTAATTCCCGCGCCACTGCTCTTGTTTCGAAGTCCCAGATCTCGATCACACCAGAGGCGACACCTGCAGCTAATAATGTGCCGTACCGATTGAACGCAACGCACGTCGCGCGGCCGCGCTGTAGCGACTCCTCAATTACATCTAGTTGGGCAGAGCTCGTGGACGCATCTGATATGATTTTGGATTGGGATGAGGGAGAGGGTGGGAGAATGACGGGCAAGCATCAAGCATCGGCGAGAGGAGCGGAAGCGGACAGTAGGGCGGGAGAGGGAGCAGGAGGTCAGCGCGCCGCGGGGAGGTGATGGAGAAGGCGCGCCCGAAAGGGGCGTCGGATTGAAGACACAATCGGCAGGGATGACGAGCGGTCGCGTCGTGGAGTAGTCGGGGTTGAACACGCATCCACGTCAAACGACGTGTACTACTCCATTCCGACTAGCGTCCGCATACGCACCTTCGAAAAACCGATCCATGTCGGCCGCCCGCGAGGCCGCCCGCCTCGCACTAAGAACCGCTCGCGGTCTTTTCACTTTTTTGAGTTGCAGCACAGCGACCGGGAAAAACCCTTTAACTCGAGTTTGCTCTCGTCTTTGCGTTCACTCGCCTGCCGCGCGTCGATCGAGCGTCGATCAGCGACGATGAGTTCGAAGTTCGGCGACATTTCCGGTGGCAGAGGCGGTCGGGGAAAGAAACGGAAATTACAGCAGCAACGACGCGCCGCGCGGGCACTCGCGATCGATCGCCCTGTTTTTCTACCCCAATCGACCGTGTACACGAGTTTGCTTGATTTCGAGCGGGACGTGGACCGGGTTTTAGCGCAGAAGAAGGCGGAGGTGAACGAGTCCTTGAAGCGCGTCGACCGGACGCAACGCACAATCCGAATATACGTCTACAACACGTTCAAACCCGAACGCACGGCGGGGGTTTCCCGGAGTAAAGACGGAGGCGAAAAAACAGAAACCGATCCTGGATCGTGGACTTTACACGTGCAGGGCAGGCTGTTGGGGGCTGGGGAGCCAGGTGATGTTTCAGGAGGTGCTGAGACCAGCAATGGAAACCCTAACCCTCAATACATCCCAAAGTTCGGAGCCTTCGTGGATGAGTTACACGTGACTTCGCCGGGTACGGGCAAACAGTCCGGTGGAGATGACGATGCAATCGATTGTCGATACGAGTCATCATTAGCGGATCCACTCGAACCCTCGCCCGATGGTTTCGAGCTGAAACGAGTAGGCAGTGTTGATCGACGAGTCCAAATCAAGCTATCGATCAACCACGGCGTCGATTTGTACAAAACCCACGACCTCCTATCAAAAACCCTGGGCGTCGAGATCATCTCGAAGCCGAAGCTGATCCGCCAGCTGTGGCGGTACGTCGAGGCGCACAAGCTGCATGCGATTGACGACCCCGCAGCGGTCACAGTCGATGAAACCCTGGGTCTATTACTCAAGGAATGCGGTGAGACAGTGTCGGAGAAAGCAAGTGATACGTCGTCCGACACGAAATCGATGTCCTTCGAAACCCTGGCAGAGGTGATCGTATCCAATCTACTCCAACCGGTCCCCCCGTTACAGATAGATTACGTTGTGCGCACGTCTGGTCGAAAAAACCCAACCCAACCCGACGTGTACGATGTGTTCGTCGAGGTTGCGAACGGGGGTGTTGAGGAGATGTACGGAGGGGGTGGATATGGGGGTGTTACGGGTATGCTTGATTCAAATACCTACATCGACGTGAATACCGGCCGGCGGTTGAATGGGCAAACGCCGCCCACGAAGAACCACCCGTTCGTGTTCTCCACGGTTCAAAGCGACGAGCTCGAGATTGAGAATTGTGTTTCGCGGATCGAAGCTGGCGTCAAAAAAATTACCGAACACGAACAACGGCGTGTTTTTCTGTTGGGGTTTGCTAATAATCCGGGTAGGTTTATTGACCACGTGGTGAAGACGCAGGCGCAGGATATGCCTGTGGTGAGACAAGACGGGTCGACCACTCGAAAAAGCGAACGAAAAACAGATCTGTACAAACAAGGCTGGGTCGACGAAGCGGTGACGCGGTACGTCAGCGGGAAGAAGTGATAGCAATTGATTTTTTTATAACACCATATCGCCGTGCTATACATCCACGTCGTTGATCACCAGAGAACCTTCTTGTAGCTGTGCATATCATGAACGCCACCCTGATGTGTTTGGAGATAGTAGTGTATTGGAGGGGAAGTCAGTATATTGTATAGGGCGTTTGAGAGAGGCGAGAGAGGACAGCAGGCGGGAGGAGCAGGAGGTGAAAAAACAAAAAAACGTACCTCCTTCTGCGCCGCTCCGGTTCGCGTCTCCATGCGCATGTCCCCCGCCTCCCTCAACTCAGTGGCGTGCGCGTTGCTCTTCGCGCCCATGTCCTGGAACCCTTGTTTCACGCCGTGAATCAGGTACGGAATCATCTTGCACACCGAGCCTTTGTCCTTCACCGTGCCTGAAACACCTTGGGCTACCTTCAAGTGCCCTGATTCAGACAAGTACCGCGTATCTGATCCCTTGGCCATCGCGTCCAGCGACCCCATTCCCCGGTACTTCTTCACACGCACGCCGTCTTGGTAGAAGTACTCCCCGGGCGCCTCGGTAGTGCCGGCGAACATCGAGCCGCACATCGCCGCGGAGGCTCCCAACGTCAAAGCCTTCACCACGTGCCCGCTGTTTTGGATGCCGCCGTCCGCGAGGATGGGCACGCCGAACTGCGCCGCCAGCCGCGCGCACTTGTACACCGCAGTGGCTTGCCCCCTGCCAACCGCGCACACTTCTTGTGTGGTGCAGATCGACCCGGATCCCATGCCGACGCGCAAGCCGTCCGCGCCCGCTTCCAACAACCTTTTAGCTTGCGCCTGGGTCACGACGTTCCCGCCGATCACCTCAACCCCCGGCACTTCCTTTTTCAGAAACTGAATCATCTCAATCTGGTACGTGGAGTCGCCTTGCGAGGAGTCAAGGATGATGGCATCCAGGCCTTCCGCGGCAAGCGCTTTCGCACGTGCTTTGTCCGCCTCGCGCGTGCCGACCGCGGCGCCACAGAAAAGGCGGCCTTGCTTGTCCAGCGTGGGCGCGCCCGGAGGAGGTCTTAACATTTTGTCCTTGATCGACGAGCGGGTCATCAAACCGACGAGCTCGCCTTTGCCGTTGACAATCGGAAGCTTGCCCTTCTTTGACGAAAGGAGGGTTTGTTCCAGGGATTCGATATCGGTATCAGCGTTGCCGGTCAGTAAGTCTTTCACGGGAGTCATGACACTCGACACGGTGGTGGCTCGGTTGGAGATCAATTCCGAATCCCTCGAAGCGCACAGCCCGAGCAGCTTGCCGCCAATGTTCCCCGTGTCAGTCACAACAGCCGAGGTGAACCCACGTCTAGTGGCAAGCTCATCCATAAAAGAAAGCGGCGTCTCAGGTCCGCACACCTCGGGCCTAGTGACGTACCCCAACCTGTGAGCCTTTACCGCTTTCAAGTTCGCGATTTGCTCCTCGCCAGTCATGTTGTAGTGCAGAAACCCCGCGCCGCCCACGGACGCCATGGCGATGGCCATGTCCGCCTCGGTTACCGTGTCCATCGGTGAGCTCACAATAGGAGTGCGGATCGTGATGTTTTTAGTGAGCTTGGTGGTTAAATCCACAGCGTCCGCGGCGAAGTTAATGTGGCCGGGGTGGAAAATCACATCGTCGTACGTGTAGCACACGCCTGGGGTGGAAGGTGGGTGGGTGTCAGATGAGGTATTGGTGCGTCATTGAACGCGCGGAATAGTCACGGTATCGAATTTCAGGGTATAAGAGTGCACAATCGGTGTGGCGTCTTGACTGTTTACTCATACCGCGGAGCCCTTCCGCGTAGGCACTCGCGTTATTTAAACCAGATCGAGAGTCGGCGGGGGGTCATCACTACGCGTCTACAACGTACCTTGGCCGAAAAGCTCGACGGCGCTGAAGCCGTCGACGTCGTCCATAGTGATGCCGCTATCGGGTTTGGCGCGTTTGTTCGACATGATGGCGAAGCCGTGCGAGACGTGCGGCGAGTAGTGCAGCGCCGCCCTCCCCATCGCTTTTTCAGAGTTTTTGAAACAGGTGGAAGAAAGCTGCCCGATATTCCAGGTTAAAATGGGCCCATTTTCGCGCCTGGAATCTCGGGGCAGAGCGAACGTCTTCGCAAAACCCTACGAAGCTTTTAACCCGCCATCGACGCCCAGACTCTCCCTTTTACAGTCGCGCCTCCCCCCCATCAACGCAAGATGGCGGTCGGCAAGAACAAGCGCATGTCCAAGGGCAAGAAGGGAGGCAAGAAGAAGGCCCAAGACGTGTTCCTCAAGAAGGAGTGGTATGACATCAAGGCGCCCTCCATGTTCTCGGTGAAGCAAGTGGGCAAGACTCTTGTGACACGCTCCGCTGGTACCAAGGTACGGAACCGAGCCCCTGTTGCGTTGAACGAAACGATGTATCGCGTGCTTTCGACGTGTTTCGTGACATTGCAACATGGCATAAACGTCGCGCTGGGCGGAGAGCGTATCGGAACGCCTATGCGACGTCACGCCGCGCGTCTTCATCACGCGCCGACCGCTCCGCAGATTTATTTCCCCGCGACGCCATCACATCATCACGGATGGCGAACCCGCAGACCGGCCGCCGTGCCTCCTCACACGACCATTCTCTGACCTCCAATCCCCTTTCTATCCTTTAGATTGCTTCCGACGGTCTCAAGGGCCGCATCTTCGAAGCCTCCCTCGCGGACCTCAACGCGGTACGTACCCGATCCCGGAGCGATGATGGCGAGGACGAGTACTGTCATCAGTCTGAAACCCTACTGCTTGGAGATGTTTTTTCTGATTCCGCGCTTCGCTTCAAGTGACAGCATTGACGATGCTGTCATCATGGATCATCGCACCTCGTACCACAAACGCTGACCCTTACTCTCCTTATTCCCCCCAATGAATTAACTAACACAGGATGAAGACCAAGCGTTCCGCAAGATGCTTTTGAAATGCGAGGATGTGCAAGGTAAGAACGTGTTGACGAACTGGGCGGGTATGGACTTCACCACCGACAAGCTCCGTTCTCTCGTCCGCAAGTGGTTCTCGCTCATCGAAACCTTCGTTGACGTCAAAACGACCGATCAGTACACGCTGCGTGTCTTCTGCATCGGGTTCACCAAGCGCCGCATGGACCAGGCCAAGCGCACGTGCTACGCCCAGTCCGGCCAAATCCGCCAAATCAGAAAGAAGATGAACGAAGTCATCACCCGCGAGGTTTCCGTCTGCGACCTGAAGGAGAACGTGTTGAAGTTCATCCCCGAAGTCATCGGCAAGGAAATCGAGAAGGTGTGCGCCGGCATCTACCCCCTGCAAAACGTGTACATCCGCAAGGTCAAGATTCTCAAGTCGCCCAAATTCGACGTCACGAAGTTGATGGAGGTGCACGGCGATTACTCCGGCGAAGAGGTTGGCAAGAAGGTCGAACGCCCCGCGGAGGAGAAGAAGGAAGAGGCGTAAGGATATGGTTTGGAATGAAACCTTGTGGGTGTGAAGTGAGATACCTTGTGATTGAGTTCTTCTTCAAATAATTGAGTGAGTTCTTTCGTTCTTTCTTCAAATATCTGCTAAAAGTTTCATTACAAGTCAGACGACTGATCTAAATCAAAGGTGCGCGGTGCTCCTCCCCCCCTTCAAGTGCTCATCCAGCCCGTGCTTCCCCCTGTCCTTCGATTGCAGTAAATCGACGATGATGTTCCCGGTCCGCTTGGTTTTTTTCATCAAACCGTCGCCGTGACTCCCGGTGCCGCCCTTGACCTCCGCCGGGTGCGCTTGGTCGTAGATGACCTTCTTCATCTTCTTCTGCTCCGCTTCGATGGCGCCGTTGACGTCGAAATCCTTCGGAGGGTGTTCCGGGGGGACGGTGACTTTACTCAAGGGCTTCTCGCACCCCCCACCCTTGACCTTCCACTTCTTGCACACCACATCGGGACACGTGGGCCAGTCCACCTGGTGCTTTGCGGTTGACAGCTGACAGAAGCGGCAAGAACTTCCCCGCCCCAAACACCCCGCCCCCAAGTCTCCGTGCGTGCAGCTCTCGTCCGAGAACTGGTGCCGGCCCAGCTTTTGATCAGCCGCTGTGGTGGCACACTTCCTGATGGAAATCCCGGTGACCAGCTCGTTGTGCGCGATGGCTTTTTCTCGTGCCAACTGCCACAGCACTTCCGTTTTCGAAGTGGTCGACTCGCCCCGGCATCCTAAAGCCTTCATTTCGTCGCACACCTCGGAGGGGCACGTGGGCCACCCGATGTTCCGCGAGTGCTTCGGCACGATTGAGGTTTGACAGAACCGGCAGTTGTGTTTGTCCCCCATGCATCCCGGTACGCTTCCCATGGCACCGCTTCCGCACTTTTTGTCAACAAACTGGAACGTACCCGCAGCGTTGTCTGCAGGGACGTTCTGGCACTTTGAAGTCACGCCGCCCAAGTGCGAGGAGTGATCCGATGAGTGCGATTTTCCAGAGTGTTTGCTCGTAGAGTGCTTGCTTGTGCTGTGGTGGCGGGAGGCTTTGTGTCTCGACCCTAACGCAACATTGAAGCTCTTGAAGTCACTGGGACCGAACGCAGCGCTGGTCAAGGCGACTACACACACAAACGCGAGCGCGACTGTGAGAAAGATTAGGGAAAGAATGAGATCGGAGAAGACGATGGGGAAGGTTCGGTCAGGCATGGTAATTTTGATGTGAAAGGCATTGACACGAGCACCGTTCGCGAGAGGTGATTTAGGGTAACTGTTTGCTCCCAAGTCGTTCGCGGTTGGAAAGCATGAGCTCATCACGCGAAAGTCGCGCCGGCGCAGGAGGGGGCAACACCCACGCCGCTTTGATCCAGTGACGGGTACGGGCGCGGACGGGCGCGGCATCGTCGGGTGGGTGTGTGTCATTGTTGGCCGTTGAATCGTGAATGGGGTCATCACGTACCTGCTGTGAGCGCGGCGACGCGCCAGGATCGTGTGTGTTCGCGCGTTCCACCCACACGCAACACGTCCCTCGATTTCGGCCCATCCGAGCCCAGCAGGGGCAACACCTCCGCGGACGCGTGAGCAGGCATGACGCACGTGCTTAGCCTCAATCTCAAAACTTCCCGATCCTTCGTTCCGAAACCGAAACGCGCGTGGCTGTCAAAATCTGTCATTTGCGTCACGGCGTGCGTCTCAACCTATGGGGCGGGGAGCGGCGCGGGGTCGAAGCCATTTCGAAGAGGTGTTACGTACTTCGAAGTTTAGAGAGGGGTTTACCATGTATTTATGAAATTCGTATGGGCTTTTGTCTCACTCGCCAACTTTTTCTGCTTCGCCGTTTGCGACCAGCTTCTCTTCGGGCTTAGCCATAACCGCAGTTTCATCCGCGACGACCACCGGGGTTTCCGTGGCTTCCGGGGTTTCCGTAGCTCCCACCACCACATTCGGCGCAACAACCACCTCCACATTTTTCCCCTTCCTCGAAGCCTTCGCTTTCCTCGAAGACTTCCCACCTTTCGCCTTTTTCCCCGAGGCGTCACCCAACCCGTTGCCCTTCCCCGCCGCGTCTAGCCGGGATCCTTCCCACCGCTCCCCGCTGTGCGTCTTGCAGAACCACAGATGCCTGCCGTCCTGACTCACGTGCCGCTCTGTTTTGAACCCCGCCCCTCGAGCGCATAAAGGATGAAAACTCGCAAAACATTTTTTCATCGCGCACTGCGTACACGCGCCTTCCTGGCGGCACAGTCCACATCTCAAGTTGATCCGCTGCGCTTTCACGAAGCTCATGTCAATCACCGCGCCGGTGGTTTCCCGTCCAGCTACGTCCTTCCACACGAACACCTCTGGGAGGCAGGAGGCACACGATACGTGCGCGTGCGTGCCCGGGGTCTCCCACGCCACGTCCCAGTGCGAGGGGGGGTCCAACGTGGCAAGCGCCCCGCCAGGTTGAGGACACAACGCGCAGGTTCCTACCTCACCGTTCGTCGCGTCACCCGGGTCCACGCCGTCCATACACCCCTGGCAGTGCCACTTCCCCTTCGGCACTTGCTTCAGGCCGTAGCAACTCAGGTGCACCTGCACGTCGCACCCGTCGCAAAACACAATCTCATCGCTAGAACCCCACCGATCGGAATCGCCTTCGCCGCACACGTGGCACACGTCGGCGTTCACCGCGGCTTGCCAGATGCGCACCACCCGCGCGGCTTCGTTTTCGTCGCCCTTGGTGAGGTTGATGATTTTCGGGCGGGGGGGAGGGCCTGTTGGTACCGCTTCCTCGGTCCCAACTCCGTCGCTGACGAAGTCGCTATTGGACTCGGGGGTCTCGGACCGAGAAAAGTCGCGCGCGGCGAAATCGTTCGCTCGCTTCTGTTTCTTGGACGGCCGGCCCAGGGGTTTACCCTCCTTGGCGCACACTCCCGTTTCCTTGAGGCGGCGCGCGATCTTGGGCGGTATGGATTTGAACAGCACTGGTTGTTCCGTGCCGTTCCGGACGCGAGCCGCATTAGCCGCCGCTTTCCGCGCCCGCCTCACCGCCTTGCCCGCTTCGTTCGCCAGCCTTTGGCACTCGTTCCTCGCCGCCGCCGCGCGCTGCGTCTTGTCGCTCGCCTGCATGAACGCCTTCGCCGCCGCGGCCGCGGCCATGGCCCAGCCGCTTGTTGACACTGGGGTGCGCTGTGCGACCCTCGCAAGCACATCAGCGGCGTTCGGAGAGTGACCGCTGTGCGTGGTCCACTCCAGGGGATGAGGTCTGACAGTAGTGGTTCCGTCGACAACGCCGAAGGAGTCGAAATCCAAATCCGAGTGTTCCTCTCCGCGTCTGTCGACCGGGCTCGGGGTCATGGTGACTTCAAACTCAAACGCATCGAGTGTATCTTCCTCTGTACCCTTCTCGTCCATCTCCTCGTCGCTGTCGTCGTCCGTGGCGTTGCGGTCGATTTGGCCTTCGAAGCGAACCGCGTCGGTTTGGAAGCCCGCGATGGTTGGGCGCGATTGGAACCCGGTTGGGCCGCCCAATGAGTTAACAGTCGGTCGCACTGAAGGAACCACCGTTGGTGACCCTTCCCGCGCATCAACCGCGTGCGGCGCCAGCGCGTTCCTCAGCCAGCTTGTATCGTCCCGTCGCTTCAAGGGCGGGGGGGCGTCGAACACGTCGCAGAACCGCTGGCGGAGTTCCCTGGCTTGCATCGAGAGTAACATCGCGCGGTCGTACGCGCCGAGCACGCGCGTGGTGGGCGTGGTGACGCGCACGGAGGAGGCTTGGGGGGCGCTTGCGTGACCTCCCAAGGTAGGTACACCAATTGCAGGCTGCGCGCTTAAATTGTTTGAATCATTCACTCTACCGAAATCGACCGCGGATGGGTCAACTGTGCCGTTCGCGTTCGTAGGGACCGGCGAGACGTCGCTGACAACGCCGCTGCCATTGGGAGGCGTCTTGACCGCCTCGATCCCACCCGGGTCCAGCCCGTTCAGGTCCTGAACCGCGACACCGTCACCACCGCCAAAGTCATCCATGTCCACGAGTGAAGTCATGATGGACGTGATGGGGGGGTGGGCAGGTCGTACGCGGGAATCGTCCCCCGCGGTCGAAGGCCCATCGATGGGTGCCATCTCAAGCGCGGCGAGGTTATCCCGGCTTCCGTACCCGAGCAAATCGATCCCATCGCTCAGCGCCTTGGTGTACGCCTCGTCGTACATGATTTGATCAAGGACGCCTACGGGACCGGAGCCGGCGTCGACCACCATTGCGAACGGTGTGCGTTGCCTTCACGATACTCGGTATCCCTCACTCTCCCGCACACAATGCACCCAACCCTCGGCGTTTGGGGAAATCTCACGTCCGAGAATTAAGGATTCACCCGCGCCGCACACTCCGTATCGAGCACCTCACAACGCCGATTGAGCTCCGCGATCGTCGCGATGCGATAGGACGGATGGGTGCGCACGAGCGCGCGTGGGGATGTGACGCGGACGGGGTCCTGCCGCCTCTCACGCCTCACACAGACACCTCAAATTTGTTGCACGCGCCATTTACCTATTTTCCCGCCGAGTCCTCGTCATCCCCAAGAAATTGACACGAGAAAGCGTGATTTTAGTCACAAGAAAAGACAAATGCAGAATTTTCTCGTGCCGAGATCGACGCTTCGATCAAATCCAAGGCCGACGCTTCGCAGGACACGTGTCGACATTTTTTCGCCCAGCAAACGTTTTTGGCCAAAACGCCGAGGTCTGACGCCCTTGCATAACAACGAGACGCGCGAGCGAGATGGAGACAAGGGAAGCGAAGTTGCGCAACGTGCTAACGTTGCAGTCTGATCTCGCCGGTCAGATGCCACAAGAATAACTCCGTAGGGCGCGAGTGCCGGGTGATGCGCCGGCATAGTTCAGGCTGGTGAACATGTATTTTCGCGCGGCAGGAGGTTATGAGAGGAACATTTTGCTGGCTGGGCAGTTGAACGAGAAAGTGCTCTTCAACGACCCTGACCATGAGCAGGCACGGACCATGCAAATGCTCGCCGAGAGGCTCAGAAGGGCTAGGAACCCTCCGCTGACTCAGGACGTTCAATCGTTCACGTTCAAGCCCCTCCCGACCGACATCGGTAACACAATTCAACCGGGTCAGAAGGATCCCGTGAAATACGCCGTGAACTGCGAAGCGTATTCAGCGTGTGTTCCAGTTGACCGCGGCAAGAAGTAATGCCCACGTTGCGGTGTGACGGTGTAATGCAGCAGAAAATGCCAGATCGCGGACTGGAAGCCCCACAAGAAGGTGTGTGGCAAGAAGCCCAAGGAGGATATCCTCTGCGGGATGGACAAGCCGACGTACAAAGCAGACATGGACGTGGCTGCGGGCTATCTTGAAACTATGTCGGCCTCATTGTTCTTCTGCAGGTCCTGTTCTACATCCTTTGGAACGACTTCCCCGTCCTCGTGATATGCACTGAGCCGGGCACTGATGGCGCGAACCCCACCGTGCGACTCATCCCAAAGAGTCACCGGATTCCAGAGGACAAAGTGTATACGAAGTTTTACAAGGACGGCCCGACGAAAGACAGGTTCCCCTTCGCGTACAATCTCCAGCACCTCGGTCCGGAGTTATCTGAGAAAACCAAACGTACCACGACTGTGATGATGACCGAGGACGAGCAAGGGACAAATCTTGGTGTAACGGGAGATCGCGCGTTGATAATGGCTCAGATAGTGCAGAAGCAAGGGCTCGTGGAATACGTCAAGGGCTGCACCATGCTGCCCACGGATGTCGACGAAATGACCGCCTTTCACAACTTCGTCATGCGCATGAGCAATTGAGCATAAACAAGTGAGTGAAATACGATAACGAATAAATTGACAACTCAAACATGTCGTCGCGTCATCTTCACGCGCCTGGCAACCCCCCCCACGCCGCTCGTGTTGTTTTTCCCCTCTTTCGCTTTGCGTCGCGCAGAGAGGCTTTTCATATTTTTGTCACCAACCAGACTCAGTCCCGCGTCCCTCGCAACCTTCACGTCCATCGGCGTGAGTAACATCGCCGCGGCTGCGCCTAGGGTCGCGCCGGTAACCAGCTCAGCCGGGAGGTGCGGGCGCGCGATGCCCGCCGGGCGGAACGCAGGTTTTTCCTTCTGAGGTGATTGGCTCGGTGTTTGTGAACGGCTTTGCACGCGGCTCCCAGGGCGGCTCCCTCCGCGACTGCCGGACGTCCCGCTAGCGTACGGACGCAAGTCGCGCTCTTCTCGGAATTCTCGGTGAGTATATTTCGGTGCTCGTCGCGCTGCATGCCGTATGGTATCGAGCCTATGGTCTTTTGGTACGCCCCTATCGTTGACGATGTCTTGCAGGATGTCATGACTTCTTTCCGGGAACACAAACTCTTCGTCCTCTTCACTCCCCGAAACGCTTTCGTCCGAGGCAAAGTCGGATGCGCTGTTTTCCATTTCGTGATCGTCGTGAACCACGGGAAGGGACGTGGGAGGTCGTGCGGTTGATGTTCGACCGACTGCTTGTTCAAGACCGTGTGACACACCGCCACCGATACCTTCCCCCACACGTAACCTGCGTCGTTGCGACGAGGGCGCCGTTGTTGGCCGAGAAATTTGAGAAATTTGACCTGAAACGCTCGCGCCTGTTTCTTTGGGAATATCCGTCACGTTCGAAGTGTGCGCTTCCCCTTTCAAACCGTCACCCAGTCGATGCACTTGAAACGTGAATAGGTCAGAATCTTCCGCATCCGACCCCACGAAAACTAACTCGTCGTCCGACATCACCGCGCCCGTCGCCGCGGACAACTTAGCGCTTTCCGAAGACCGTTTTGAATGTCGCTCGAGGCGCGCGTGGGAAATATTTTTTGGTTCCGACGAAGGGATCTGCACTCTCGATTTCGATGCTTTCGATTTTTTAAATTTCTCCTCCAGCGATAAATACTTACCCTGCAACGTTTCGTGCTCCCTTTGAACGCGCCGCAACTCGGCTTGAATCGCACGGAGCGTCTGCTGAACGTTTTCGTTATTTGACTCGACGTCGGCGTTCAAAACAAATTCGGTTCTTTCGATTGCCTTCACCGGGGTCAACTCCGCTCGCAGTTTCTCCAAATTTTCTCGCTCCTCATCCAGCGCTTGCCGCGTGCCGTTGACGTTTTTCAAAATATTCTGCGCTTCCACGCGTTCGCGTTTCAACAACTGAAACCCAGCGGAAACGGTTTTGAGCTGGGTTGAGTACTCCTTGCGTAGCTTGCGTTCCTCGGAAAGCTGCGAGCGTAACGAAGAAATGACTTCCGAAAGATCCTCACCTTCTTTGTTGTTTACCTCCGCTCTTTCCTTTCCCTTCGGCGTGAACAAGCCTTCCGGAGATATGATGGTATCCACCGCCACCGGGGCGTGCGTGGCGTAGGCTGCCAGCACCGTCGCTCTGGCTTCCTCCAGCTCCAGACGCAGCAACCGGTTCATCTCCATCAACCGCGCGGCGCTCGACTCGGACTCGCGGAGCAACTTGTTTTGCGTTTGCATTGTTTCTTCGGTGGATTGCATCGCGGCCGCGTGGTCGTCAAGCGCGGCGGACGTAATCTGCTGGGGCCCAGATGTATTATTACTCGCATCGTGCGCCAGGTGCACGTCCTGTTATTATTATTTTATTAATTGGCAGTAGGGTTAGAGTGGATGGAGGGGAAGTGATGAGAAGAACGGCATCAAAAAGAAAGGAAAACGGTCGATGCCCTCTTCTCGAAAGACGAGCCTCGTGATACTTACTCTTAGTGAGGCGACCATCACGTCCAGCACTTCTCGGCCGTCCACGCCCCGTTCGTGCGTCAGTATGGAGTGCAGAGATTCTGCAGCTTTACTCAGCGCTTTCGTCGCGTTGGGTGAAGTTTGTTGCACTTGGTTGGCCAAGCTCGCGATGGCAGCGACGGCGTCGAGGTGCCAGCTCGCGGGTGCGTCGATGGGCGCGACGGGAGAGGAGTGCGCCGACGTTTCCGTTGCGTCGGGCGACAACGTGAGCTCCACCGGCGGGTCATCGTCCGCCGAGGTCGTCAACGCGGTCATCAAAACCGGTTTCGTGACAGCGCGACGCGCCGAGCGGCCCGCCATGCGCGAGAAGTGTGCCGTTGCTTTTCGCTCCTTCGCGTTTGTGTTCAGCTTTTCAGTCGATCCCGTCCACGTGGCAAATAAAGTCAGCAGGAGGGCGCGAAAAAGTTTGTAGCCTTCACCTTGGTTATCACGCGCCCTACCACAATCCTCTGCACGGACGACACCGCGACTTCGACCCGCACCACTCGTGTCCACCGCGCATCGCACTTGAGTCGCCGACTTCCGTCGTTTGGTGCTGCGCGCGTTATGGCGCCCGTGTCAGAGACTACGGTGAAAGACCCAACCGTCGGCACAGAACCAATTGCTGTACTCACATCCGACGCCGCGGTGGGGCACGACCTGGCATCGCGTGGAGTACCGTACACCAGCACCGACCCAAACACTGAAAAGCATATTCCAGATGCAAACGCAACACGCAAGGTTCGTTTTCACGGTGACCCTACGCGGTGACCCTGCGCGGTTCCCCCTCGCGCATCTCGTTGTTGGTTTTTCCTGGACGTCGTGTAGTGCGTCACCCCGTGCGTTTCCAGGACTGGACGACGCGAAGGGCGTCGCGATGTGTAGGCGGAAACGCATGCAAACAAGTGTCGTGTGTAGAACACGTACGGATGTATCACCTATGGGTTTCCCAGCGCAAAATCGTCGTCGCACCGATGACGGAACCCGCATCCCGGAGGCACGCAACGTCTCGGGACGCCGTCATTTGCAAACAGAATCGCAAGAAAAACACTGCTCTGGGATTGGACAAAAACTCGCAGAAAGCGACGCGGATCGCGGGAAAACACGCCCCCATTCATTTTAATTCGTCACATCAGGGGTCGCGTAAATATCAACAGGATTTTTTCAGAAATTTCACTTTTCACGAACTTTTTGCTGACCGACCGATTTTTTTCCTTCCATCGCATCATCCCTAGGCAACCTCGAACGGCGCGTCGCCTTCCGCTGAAGCACCTATAGATACAACAGGTAAACCCAAAAGGAAGCGCGCTTCGCTTTTGAAGCTTGACCGCGACGAAATAGCTGCGCTTTGTAACCAACAAACGTGGAGCGAAGACGTGGTTCAGTGTTTGCAAAATTACAAACAAAACATTAAAGACGGAAAGAATCCATTCGCCGGCGCGTTCCCCTTGTGGCGAAACGAGCAGTTCATCGCCGCGACGACTGAGTTTTTATCCGAGCGGCGGGATAGCTCGCGGTTGGCGACGTTCGCGGAGGTTGAAAGAGCGGTGCTGTTAGAGGCGCAGAGACGCGAGTTGCGGAGCTTGAACGAGATGGATGCGGCGGCGGCGCGGGACGGCGCGGTCGTATCGGGCGGCGAGACTTGCTTCCACGTTGAGGCGCAGGCGATTCGTGTTGAACGAGGTGTTGAAGGAGTTGTCTCACATGATAACCCTGTTATTGCCACGGTCGCTGCGACTGGTCTTGGCGAGGATGACGGCGAGGAGGTGGAGGTTGATGGGTTAGGAGACGTGGGGTTGACTCTGACGAACTCGGCTGACAAGAAAGGAAAAGAAAGCACTGTGGAAGAAGAACCTGTTGCGGTTACTTCCGCACGACCCACTGCGCAAATAGACTCCGGGAGCAACGAAGACGGGCTCAATGCCCCTTCCACGTCAAACGACGACTCGGGAGATGGAAGCGCGCAGACGAATGAAAAAGGCGACGCCAAAAAAACAAAAAAGGATTTCCAAAAGCCACCGCGGTTGATTTTGTACCGGGACGGGTCGACGAGGGAAGAAACCGTGGGTGGAAGTGTCGGGGCTGCTCAAGGAAATACTCAAGCACCGACGCAAGGGTTTAGAGCTCCACATGGCGTGTCTGTTTCTGGGTTCCCGCCTCAAGGACCGCGGCAGGGTACCTCCTTACCGTTTCCGTTCCCGCAAGTTTGGGGACAAGGAAGTCCCCAAATGCAAATGTACCCGCAGACGTTTTGGGGACAGGGGTACGGGAACCAGGCTCAGTTCCCTAACCCGTTCCAGGCCCCGATGGGGGCCCCTCCGGGATTTCCCCAGGGCTTCCCTCAGGGCATGCAAATGCCTCCTGGTTTCCCTCCGCACCAGAGCTTACTGTTCGGGTTCAACCAAATGATGCCCAACGCGGTGCACCCCGCGAACAACGCGACGCGGAATGACGTTGCGGGCAACCACCCGCAGGACAGCGACGGTAACTCGGACGAAAGAGGCTCTGGTGGGTCAGGCGGGTCAGGAGGCTCGGGGAACACCAAGGTTTCAATGGGGTCCCAGGGGTTTGTTAAGAACTCGAGAGTCGCGAACGCAAAACAAAACAAAAACGCGGCGAAGAGAGGCTCGGCGACGAAGAAGAAAAGGCCAGAGGCGAAGGACACGCGTGACGAAGGACAGAAACCAAAGGGAGCGAAACACAAATCCAACAAGAACCAAATCGACGACGCCGCGGATTGTTTGCAGTTGCTGTCGTCACGACGGTAGTTACTTTGAAAACATTTTAGCTTTGCTTTTTGTAATAAATCGGACTACTTGTACACTACCTTTGTTGTTGCTATGTCGCTATTTAAAAGACTGTATACGCACTGTAATAACGCATACACCCCTTTTCACACCTGTACACCCTTGTCACGTGTTGCTCGCGGCTCGATACGCGAGCACCGCGAGGACGGCGAGCAACGCGTTCAGCGCTAACAATAATCCTTCGCGCGATTTCTTTTTTATAGCGTTGAGATTGACGCTTCCTGGTGTTTCATTGTTTGCCTCATTCCTTTCATTTTCCTTGTCCACAACCACGAGTTCCGGGAACACTTTCCGGAACGTCGGGTTCTTGGCGTTGAACCCTTGGCTTAACTGGGCTAGGCTTTTTCGTTCCGACGATGAGCTCCTCACCGACCCGGTGGTCTGTGTTGATTCATAAAAAAAACTCTGCAACCCCGCTAAGATTGAAGCGACACTCCAGCTCGGGTTCCACGTTTCAGGGTGGTAGTCGGACATTGATAAACACAAACGCGTGTTGCTTTGGAACCGCCCGGACGGGGTTACCATCACGATCGCGGGTGGGCGGAACGGGTACTGGCTGGGGAAGGTTATTTTTCCGTGGTACTGTCCTCCGGCAAAGTCCGAAGAACCATCGCCGGTCAAACAGTAGTGCCACGCCAATAGATTCTTCGGGTCGGGCTTGGCGGTGATGAACGGCAGCGGGTCCTTGCTCAAAAGCCGGAGCTCTTTCTGTAAACGCTGGACTGCCATGGGGCGCGCCAGTGGAGGGGCGCCCCTTGTGACGTGAGAAGTAATTTGAGACGATCCAATCTGAGTCGCTTATTTTCTCCTTGTCCCAGATTTCGAAATCCAATCTCGACAGACAAACACGCGCAGAGTCGCACGCGCGCCGGACGACCGGGGTGTGTGACTGGAACGCGCGGTGCGATTGAGTTTGGTTTGGGGAGAACGAAGAGGGCGAGAAGAGGGCCGATACGACTCGCACCGCCTTGTTCGGCGTGGCGCGAAGACGTCTTCGGGTGAACTCTAGATTATAGGCACCCCTTCGACCCCTCACGATGCCTCCCCCCCGCCGTTGGCGGTGCACGTACACCAAAGACACGCACAAGCGCACTAAAAACGCGCGTTGGGTGGACGGGGTGTTGGAAGTGAGCACGGCGGATGAGCGCGTTGCACGGCTGTTCGCCGCGGACGACAACGACACGGACAAGCCCACCGGCGACGTCTTGGCATCACGAAAGCTCACCGGTTCTGAATTTGACGCCCTGGAAGACGGCGACTCGCTGAAGGGACTCGGCGGGCACGACGTGCACCCGGATGACGAGATAGGAGGGGATGGGGGAGGCGCGAAGCTACCGACAAGTGGCGCGTTCGCGGATGTACATCCGGTCGCTCCGAGATCCACCACAACCTACAATCCGCAAACCGCGACAGCTGTGCGTCGGGCGTTCAAAGCGCCCGCGATGGTCGCGCCGAGGGGCAAACAGTCCGTGAACAATGCAAACTGTCCGCAGGACAACTATGGTCGTATTTATACGCACACCACGAAACGCAAGAGCTCCGAGCTGGAGTTATCTGACTCGGACGACGTCGACCCTTCGGAAGTGCTTAAAAAGTTTGTAAGCGCAAAATCCGGGTTTGACGACTTGTACCAGATTGAGGGTGGTATGGGCAAACAGTCTGACACCCCAACGCATCAAATTTCAAAACCTGTCATTCCTCTCGCGAAACGCCAAAGCAAGTGGGCTGCGTTTGATAACAGTACGGATGGCAAGCGAGATGGTGTACAAGCTATGGAGATGGATACGGGACCTGTGGATCTTACTGAAAGAGAACCTTCTACTACTACGGCAAACCCTTTCAGCTCGGGCGGGAGTTCGGGCGGCGTGAGCGACCTCGCGGCGGCGCTGGCGAGGGCGGGCACCACCGGCGTGGAAGGCCTCGCGTCTCTCGTGCACTACACGGATACCGAGGTTACGATCACGGGAGAAGTGAAGTCACCGTCTGTGATTGCGCCGCCCGTGGCGCGTCGCGTCCCTGGGTGCGGCGCGCGTAAGCCTGCAACGTGGGAGCCACCGACTCGTGCGACGCCGGTGAGTGCTTTGTCAGCCTCAGGTGTTGGTTCGGGTTTGGGTTCGCTTACGTTTCCTTCAACGTCAAGCGACGTCGACACCAATCAAAGAACGGTACAGCACCTGTCCTCCTTCCCAACCCCGGAGGCGTACAAAACGTACTTCTGCTCTTTGCTTGAGCTTGAGCTCTTTGATAAGTTGAAACGCGCGAGGGCGGAGCTGGAGCAGTGCACACGGGAACCTATGAGCAAACAGTCAGATGACGCTGCAGCGCAAAGAATTTCGAAACAGTTCCGCCAAAGCAGGAACAGCCAAAGCGCGTACCACGCCGAGTGCGTGGTGCGGTTCGAGAGTTACTTCGGGAGTGGCGGCGGAAAAGGAGGGTGGAAGGGTAACAAAAACTGGAAGGGGAAGGGAAAACGTAGTGTGGGGGAGGAGGAGGACGACGGAGACGCCGACACCCCTTCCGCCTCCACCGGCCCCAAAACAAAATCCTACCTGTACCTTCAAAACGTTGATGAGCGCAAAGGCATGCGGCGGTACTCGAAGGGCGATTTGTGGGTGCTGTCGAATTCGCCGAGATTTTTTAGCTCAAGCAGGCAAACCGTGGGCGACAGAACCAAAGCGCCTTTTTCCGTGCTGGCGAAAAGTTTATGGCACGGCCCGGACAAGGACGGCAAGCTTGAGATCACGCTGTTGAGCGCGACGAGACCTGCCCAGCTCAAACGCGATAAGCACGCGTACCCCGTTTATGGCCTTCGCGTCGGGGGTACCATTGAGGTGTTCGCGCAGCACGACGCGTTTGCTTCAATGGACGCTACCTCCTTCCCGTTGCTGCCGCACGTATGCGGAGGATCGCTTGTTAGTAAAACCGTTGATCTAGAGTCAACCGTGGGTCTCAACATACTGTCCACAACGGCAAAGCTTCAGGAAAAGTTCAACCTGAACAAGGACCAAGCCAGCGCGGTCGCGTTTGCGGTGCAAGCCGGGGAGGAGGCGAGTAATGAGTTGCCTTTGGATCTGTTGACAGTCTCACCGGTGCGATTAATCCACGGCCCGTTTGGTTCTGGGAAAACCAAAGCCCTCGCCGCGTTCATCACAGCGATGGCGGAGAGGCTTGATGCGCTTGAGACTTGCGAAAATGACGACACGTCTATGAGCAAACAGTCGGCAATGACTTCTAAAAAGCAAAAAACAAAGTCAGCCCGTATTTTAGTCACTGCGCACACCAACGTCGCGGTGGACAAGGTGTTGACCGCGTTGCTCGAGTTGGGGTTTTCCGACTTCGTGCGCGTCGGCCGGCTGCGCGCGATCGACCCAAGGATCTTGCCGCACTCGCTGCACGTAGCAGGTACGTCTGGCTCTAACTCGGACTCTTCAGAACAGGTTCTTGGCAAAACCGGCCGGCCTCTGAGGGGCAAGGGCTTGGACCATGCGCGTGAGTTGCGGGCGATGCTGCGGGACGCGGCTACTGCGTCTGAAAAAGCGGTGTTAACGAAAGAGCTCGCGGAGACGCAGGCGGGCAAGGCGGACGCAAGAGCGCGGATGCTCGGCAAGTGCCGCGTGGTGGGAACCACCACCGCTAGTTGTAGCAACGACTCGCTGAGCGATTCCATGTTTCAAATCGTGGTGATGGACGAAGCGTCGCAGATGACCGAGCCGAGTTCGATGTTGGCTGTTTCTAAATTCGGAGCGCGAACCGTCGTCGCGGTCGGCGACCCGAAACAACTTCCACCGGTAGTCGAGGGTATGGGCAATTACCCGACTAGTTACCCGCAAGGTTCGGCAAACTCTAAAAGCAAGACTCAAAACTCGTTACATGAATGTCTTTTCACGCGTCTGCAAAACGCAGAGCACGTTCCCACGTTGCTTCGCACGCAGTACAGGTTACACCCCAACTTGAGCAAAATTCCCAACGCTAGTTTTTACGACGGGCAACTTCTCGACGGGTGTTCCACTATCGACAGGCAACACCTCCTACTCGCCCGCGACGACGGCCAAGGGTCAAAAACCCCGATGCCTCCGTTGACTTGGATGGACCTTTGCCTGAACGATATTCAGCACGACTACGGAAGGTCAGCTTTCTCCAAACGGGAAGCCAAGCTCGCGGCGTTGATTGTCGGGCGAGTGATGAGTCTTGGAATCGCACCGGAGCAAATCGGCGTGATTTCGCTCTTCAAAGCGCAGTCTCAATTGATTCAGCAAGAGATATCGGAACACTGTTTGCGAGAATCACAACGGAACGATTGCGATGAAAGTGATGTTATCCACGACTCCCCGTCCGTCTCTTCCCACCTCATCCAGGTCAGCACCGTGGATGCGTTCCAGGGCCAGGAGAAGGAGGTTTTAGTTTTGAGTCTTTGCGGCGGCGGCGGCGCTGGTTTTTTAACCGACGAACGGCTGAACGTCGCGTTGACCCGGGCGAAGCGACACCTCATAATCCTCGGTGACTCGAAAGACGGACACGTCAGGAACCGGGAAGCGTGGCGCATGTGTCTTGCGCAGGCGCGGAAAGCACCAGGGGGGTTTACAGGGCCTGGCCAGACCGCGAACGAGTCCGCGATGCGATTGAAGCTTTCAGAGTGGCGCGCGGCAGGTGCCAGTCGACAAGTCACAGCGGTATCAGTCGAGGCCATGAACGACGAGGACTCCGACGATGTTGTCTTCAACCCAAATGATTCAAAAAGCGCGTTGAACACGACGATGGTTGAGTTGCTGTGTGTTCCGGAAGATGACGAGGATGACGATGATGAAAAACACGGCGATGACGTCGACGCTTTGTCCACGCCGAGCGCGAAAGTTTCAGCTGTTACGAACCCTGGGAAAGCCAAACGTCCGTCCGTCCCTCCCCCGGAACTCAATTCCCCCGATACGTATGACTTCGTCGACCCTGACGATCCAACCGGGGCTGAGTTACTGGAACCTATCGTGTTAAGCGGTGACCCCGACGCGTTGTACGTCAAGAGCCCGATGAAGAAAAAGATTTTAACTCCAATCAAGAGCGCGAAAAAACGCAAGCCGTTGCTGAAAATTAATCAAACGAACGAGAGCCCTTTGAAGAAAGAAACGCCTAAAGAAACGGCTGAAGAGCAAGGCAAACTGCCAGACTCCGACATCCTGCAAGTCTTGTCGCAACCTCTTGTTGATTTAGAGAGTTTACCGCCAGCGAGGCTCCTGTTCCACGCCGCTTTGAAGGAAATCGGATTCGATCAAAAGATTTACTGGCAATCGTATAAAGATGTGCACAAAGCGTGTCTTTATGGGGACAAAAAAGCTCGCGAAAGGATTGAGTATTCCAAACTTGGTGCGTTGTTAGCCACGCACTTTCACTTCCAAACCCCGTTTCCGTGGACCAAAGATGTCACGCGGCGGACCGTGACGAGCGATGTCCTCCCTGGAATGTCGACTTTCATTCATTCCGAGTTTGGATTTCAATGGACGCGGCTGAGTAAGTTGATTGTGGAATTCGACGACGTGGATGAATTATCAAAAGATAAAGGGTTCGGCGTACACGTGATTGCTGATGCGGAAACACAGGAGTTTGATGAGAAGGGCGCGGAGGCGTTCGCGAAAGGGGGGGACGCGAGCAAAGCTTTCGCGTGATTGTAACTTGATACGAAATCGATACAGTTTTCGCCACCTTTTTGCACCGTGCTTTTTGCCACTTGTCTCATCGCACAGCTGTCAGCGAGCCACGTCGCTCCATCTCAAAACACGTGTAAAAAGCGCGTCGTCGAACCGTCATTCTTCACTCCCGTGCACGCACCTTAACCATGTCCATCACCGCTGAAGTTTCCTGCCTCGCCGCGCGCGCGCGCGTCGCCCCCCGCGCTGGTGCGCTCCGCACCGCGGTGCGCGCGCCCGCTTTCCGCGGCCGCTCCGGTCTCGTCGTCCGCGCGGATGGCGGTGGCGGCATCGGCTCGACTGGTGGATTCCCTTATATTCTCGCTCGCAAAGCCGGCTTCGACACCTCCGAGGGCATCGCGGGGTTCACGCCTTTCGCGGAGCTGTTCGTCGGACGCACTGCGATGGGTGGGTTCGCGACTGGGCTGGCGCAGGAGCTTCTCACCGGCGACGGCATCTTAGCGCAAATCGGTTGGAGAGACCAACCCAACCAAGGTTTGTTCGAGTTTTTGTGCGTTTTCCTGGCATTTTCCACCTTCGCCGGGGTCGGCGTGACGTTCAAACAACTGCAATCTGGCGAGATGTCCCGCAACCAGTTCAAGCGGTACCAGAACTTCCTTGGGCTGTCCCCCAAGGATGAACAAGAAAGGATGGAAGCCACCAGGGAAGCGCAGGACAAAGAGTTGGACGGCGCGGCTCTGGCTACTGAATTTAAAGCCGTTGCCGCCGCCGCCGTCGACGGCCCCAACGCGTCACTCGACGACGAGGTGCCGTTATCCCCCGCACAGCAAAACGACATCACGAGCGACTACTTGAAAAAAATCGAATTGGACAATGCCAGGTGGGCTATGGTTGGGTTCTTTGCTGCAGTGCTCATGGAGGCGCGCACTGGCGGAGGGATCATCCCTCAGGGCATCATGTATGCCAAGATGGTCGGACTGTTGGGACCCGACTCGGGTTTCTAATTCTTTAGAGACTCTTACTGAAGTGATAGACTATTACTCGCTGTAACACCGGATAACACATGCGCTACTACTACTAATTCCTCGCGGGATTCCTCACAGACTTTCATCGACTCTGTCCGCGAAGGATTTCTCGTCCGTTTCCATCGCCCGCACTCTGCGCATCAGCGCCTCCGCTTCCGCTCGCCGCGGCGACCTCTTTTCAATGGAAGCCGCCATCTTCTTGACCGACATGCGGGGGGAGTAATGGCCTGGTTCGTTGGGATTACTTTCTCTTCCGACATCGTCCTCTAAGGAAGGGCCAGGGGAGCGTCTCGAGTTTCTATCACCACTGTCCTGAGTGGCATTGCTTTGAATCGAATCCCTGGAAACACCCGCGCTGGAACCTTTCCTTTTTCCCTTGGTTCCTCCCGGCCGCGCCGCCACCGCCAGCTCCTCCGCCGTGTATATATTACCATCCAACCCCAGTTTCTTCAACCTCCACTCCGCGTATTCCAGCCTCTCCCATAAGTGTTTCTTCTCTTTCTGTAAAGATTCCATTTGAGTTTTTAACGTCTCGTTGCTGGCAGTGCTTTTCGAAAGAAAGGTTTCTGCTAACTTTGCTGCATCCAGGGTTGATTTAGCCTCCTCTTCAGCGGAATCGGCGCGCTCACTCGCGAGCCGCCAGTCTCTTTCCACTCGGTCTTTGACTAACAGTAACTTGGCGATTTCCGCGTCACATGCCCTCGTAGTTGTCTCTATCTCTCGAACGGTTTCACGCCGGGACTGCTCGATTTCTGCGGCACACGTGTTCCGCACAATCTCGACGGTTTCGGAGTGCTTCCTAATCAAGGAAACTTCCATTTTTTTGAAAGCGTCTGTTTTTTCATGTAACTCGGATTGGTGTTTTGTCTCCGTCTGGAGTAACTTGCGTTCGAGCTCCTGCGCCTTCGCTCGTGAGGCTTGCTCCAACGTGTCCCTGGCTTTGCCAAGATGGTCACTCTCGGCGAGCTTCTGCTCCAGCTCGTGGTTTCGTTCCCGCAAACGCGCGTGTTCGTCCGCCGCGATTCGCCGCGCTTCGCTCGCCGCCGCGTGCGCCGCCGCCTTTCCCTCCACCCGCGTTTCCGCCACCAGGCGCTCGAGAATCTCGACCTGTTCTGCGTTGTCAGCCTTGGTTGACATGACGGCGGCGTTGGTGGCGCGTTCCACAGCGCCAGCCCTGCCTCTGCGTGCGGCTTCGGCGTCCGCCCGGGCAGCTTCGAGTTCGCGCCGCGCCACTACTAATTCATCGTTTACATCCGCTAGGTCCAACTTGACGAGTTTCAACTTTTCCAGAGCTTCTTCTTTTAGCTTGGTTTCTTGCGCCGCTTGCTCCGCCGCGGCGGTGGCTTCCGCTTTGGCCAACGCCAGCTGCGCTTGCCTCAAAACCTCCTCAGCCTGTAAGGCTTCTTCAGCCTTGGAAGCGTTTTCAGCTTGCTCCAAGGCGTGTTGTGCTTGCGAAGCTTCTTCATCCTTCGAAACCTCTTCAGTCTTCGAAACATCCTCAGCCTGCTGCTCCTCGACTACTTCCACCGGGACGGTCGAAACCGGCGCGTTTAAATCTGCCTCGTCATCGGAACCTTCTCCAGACCCTTCTAGAAACACCACTATCTTTTGCTTCAAATCCAACGCCGCGGACACGAGTGTCGACAACACGCCTGTTATGAAAATCAAAACGTTGTCCAAACCAGTCCCGAGCCACGTGAGTAACACACCGACAATCTCCAATGCCGGCTTTATTTTTTCAACCGAAAACGCAATCGTCTTCTCAATCGAAACGAAAATTTTCTCAAAGGAAAAGGAAAAACGCTCACCGGCGCCGGCGGTGACCGCTACTAAACTCGTCACTAAACCAAACAACGCAATCGCAGCTGACGTGGACACGCGTGACACCATGTACAGCACCAAAAATAATCCAAAATAAAAAGGCGTGTACGAATCAGTGTACCGTTCCACGAGTATCCAGACAATATTTTGAAGATCCATCAGCACGTCGCCGTCGCGATTATGTTTGTTTTTGGAAACTCTTTTCGACGGCGATTTCTCTTTGCGATACTTTTCTGATTTCTCTTTTGATTTCTTTCGCCTGCTGGTTTGCATCCATTGCGATTCGTCATCAGAGTACGATTCGTTGTTTCCCTTATCCCGTCGGCGTAACATGGAGTGCGAAGTACTTCTTTTACGCGGGGCTGTCGTCGCAAAATTCTCGTCGTCCAGATTCTCGTCATCGTCATCGTCTTCTGAAAATCGTGTGGGAGTGCTACCGTCTCTGCGTTTCCTTCGGTCCTTTGACGACCGCTTGGGTATGTTCTCTTCTTCGTCGTCGCCCGCATCGTGATCCACCCAGCGCACGCTCTTCGCGCTCCGGTCAGCGGCGGAACGGTCCGGCATTTGGTGCTCGTTGGATTTGCCGGAAGATTTCGGCACGGGGGTTACGTACGCCTCTCCGCGCGCGGTCGCTCGGGCGGCTCTTCGTTCCTCCCGCAACAGTTCCTTCACCGTCTGTTTGTCAGGACATGCACGGTGGCGATATTTACCGGTCTTCTTGCTCCTCAATCGCGGGCCGCTACCGCACATCACTCCGCACAGCTCGCATCGAGGGTCGACACCCGACGGGGATTCTTCCGACACATCGGCCGCGGAATTATCCTCGGAGTCGGAAATCTCGTCCCCATCGACCCTAGTGCGGCGCTTGGACCCTCCGCCCGAAGAGGACATGCGGCGTGTAGACATTGAATGAGGACGGCCGCGTGTGAGGCACGAGTGGAAACACTCGTGGGCCTCACGCGCGTCCAGGTCTGAAGAGCCGCAGGTGTTTTGCCAATGCTAAATGTGCCGATTTTTCCGAGCACTGGAAATATTTCCAGGCGGATCCCCGAGGTCGCGGCGCCACACGCGTGTGCCCCTTGTCTCCCGCCATGGGCGCCTGGTGTCGGGCCCGGGGCTCCTCTGGGAGTCCGTTTGCCTTGCGCGCGTCATCGCACCGGGCGTTTTGCACGGGACTTCTCGTTGTGATCCTTGTGTCGTGCGTGGTGCGATCGAGTGGGGATGATTTCGGGACTCGCGGATCCGCCCATCGCGAAATCGACGATTACCACTACGTCTTCTCCGCGGACTGCATGCCGTACATGGACTGGCAAAGCGCGGGTTTATATGAGTCTTGGAAGAAGGTCGGAAGCCCAGGGAGGATCACGAGGTTGTTGTCGTGTGATGAGGACACCTTGAGGACCTACAAGTACCTCGACATCATGCCCACGCACATAACCCCCCGGTTCGACAACATCGACCCAGCCGACGCGTACGCGGCGTACAACCTCCCCGGTTCCATGTTACACTTCATGCAGCACAACGAAAGCGCGCTTTATTTGCGGTGGATCGTGAAGCTGGATGCGGATATGATCATTCGAAAGCCGTTGAGTGTAACCCAAGGCTTAGACGCGTCTCTCGGAACCGTCGCCGCCGGTTTCTACGGGTACCTAGCAGGCGTCGACAACGACATGGCAAAGATGTTTATTCCTGATGAGGAGACCAGATCACGACTCGCGAAGGTCGGTGGGTGGGAGATCTTCCACGCGCCTGATTTAGCAAAAGCAGCACCGCTGTGGTTCGAGTACACCAAGAAAGTAAGACAAGACAAGCGAGTCCACTTTCCCTTCCGCGGAACCGGCGACGCGTTTGTTTCGCGCGAATCGCCCAGGCCGTGGATTAGCGAGATGTACGGGTACGTGTTCGGAACAGCTGTTGCCGGGCTAAAGCACAACGTCGTGCACAGTTGTCAGCTCTACGCGGGCATGGCACCTTGGGACGACCAATCCTTCGATCCGTTTCTCATTCACTACGGGTTGAACATTGAAATATTTTCCGACGCCAAAGGCGGTACTTCGAAAGACAAAATTTCTAATTTTCAGGAACCTGTTTGGCAGTGGGACAAGCACGTGGAGCTTCAGGGGGGCAAGTCAATGAAAGACAAGTTGCGGTGCGACGTTCCCTTGGAAGCGGTCCGGTTTCCGGAAGTGCCGGAGGGGTTGCTGAGTGACGCAGATCAAGGGGATTCGAAAAAGCTGACGCGTGGAAATGGCGAAGCTAGACGCGTCAGGGTCATCTACGAGCTGATGAAGGCGCTGAACGAGGGGGTGCTCGCGTACCGAGAAAGGACGTGTGGGGGGGTAGATGGGGTGGTGTCTACGCGCAGTGTGTCTACGTCTGAGAAGAAGAGTTTGAGTCGTAGAAAGCTCCCGAGACGAGCGGGAGGCGGAGCGGGAGACAAGGGCGATTTTCCGCGCTTGGGTATCAAGGATAGTGCGAAGGACGGTATGGGCAAACAGTCAGCAGAGAAAGAAACGGCCAATGCAGCCACTGAAAGCGTTGAGTTGTTGTCCCAGAAAACTCCGCCCGCTTCCGCAGGTGAAAACTCCGAGCTCCGAAACGCGTGGATCATTTTTTCGTTCCTGTGGGGGATGGCGTTTTCATACGTGATGCATATTTTTTGTTGCCAGCGAAGAGGACGGAGCATCGTCCGAAGGCGCGTAGCTGTGAACTAGTATTAGGTCGAGTATGTACGGGCGGAAGTGTTGATATTATGAACGGGTTTATAATATACGAAGTAGTGTTATATCACGAAGTTCACTATCAGACTGTACACTCTATCATCATTGCAGGGAGTTGACGAACATGATGGACAGCGCGGCGATGGTGATGAAAATCGGCACGGCTGAAACGCCGTACAGAACCAAAAACCCAAACGGGTTGCCGTCCATCTCGGGGTCTTCTGAGGGGTCTTCTACATTGCCTCTGTGTTGTCCCGGAATTTGGCCTCTGATCCCAGCCGCTGAGTTTGCGATTTCGGCGTACCTGGAAGGGCCCGCCGCTTTCCTAGCAGCTGACGCCGCATCCTCCTCCAACCCAGGCCACTCCCGAAAGTCCTCGAGAAGCATCTCCAGCGCTAACAAGTCAGTAGGCATCTCTCCATTATCGATCATCTCTAGCTGCACAACCTTCTCATCCGCGCTCACACCGGACTCGTTCTCGATGCCGTACCGCTCGCGTCGGTCCGCGAGGCGCGGGTCTTCGATCGCCAACGTAAGACGCACCTCGTTGAAGTTCATCTCCCTTTTGACGTACAGCAACTTCAGGTACTGCTTGATCTCAACCGTGGCGGTGGCGATCGCGGCGGCGTCGGGGCTCGCTGGGGCAGCAGGGGGGGTCTCCTTCGTCCCTTCTTCTGCAGCTGGGGCCTCGGTTTCCTCACCGTCCGCGGCGCGCGCGACAAGAGACCTTTCGCGGCGGGAACCGAGAGTGACGCAGGCGTGTGCCTTGGTGGATCGTTTCAGATGAGCCGCGCGGGGGGCGCTTTTGGTGCGCGCGGGGGCGCGGAGGCCTCCCGCGCGGACGCACAACACAGGGGTGGCCGCGACAA
>TARA_B110000977_G_scaffold112411_1_pt1 | contig 32138 bp, 30 predicted proteins | sample TARA_B110000977 | Tara Oceans TARA_B110000977 (sample SAMEA4397798) | marine metagenome | biome: Polar Biome; feature: [SRF] surface water layer (ENVO:00010504); material: water (ENVO:00002006), including particulate matter (ENVO:01000060) such as... | depth 5 m | reverse complement strand
TGGTGGATTTTGGCTAGCTTTAAATGTTTAAAAAGAAGGTTTTCGACAGATGGTACCGCAGCATTATTAGTGAAATCGTTAACCGACTTGCTTTTTATAGCAGCATTGGATAAAGAACCGTAAAAACTGATAACTTTACCCTTTGCATCGGTAACCTTTAACTCATCCCCGTATTTAGCAAAAACTTTAGGGACCTTGGATTTAGTTTTATGAGCAATAGTCATTGCTACACAATATTTACCAAAATAGTTAAATAATGTTTTGGCGTCATACCAATTATGACAATAACCGTAGTAGTTGGCGAGACCACGGAACACGGCTTTCAGATAAATAATAATATTAGAAATATCATATTGTAAGGCAGGCTTGTAACTAGTTGGGAAGAATTTACCATCCTTATAGCGAACAAGTCCTTTGTCAACGAGTTTAACGAGAACAGAGTTCATGCTAAACGTAATACGAAGACGGGGAACCTGCATAGTTGCTGCCCGGTGTTTCAAGTCCTTACCCTCTCTGTCTGTAATCCCCTTAGGGTTAACGTCTTTTTTTAATGACGGGATCCTAGATGGAGATTGCCATAGCTCAAAGCCAAGAAACTTAGCCTTGTCCTTCTTTAGGTACGTAATTTTAGTCTTTTCCTTAGAAAGATCCAAGGATAATTGAGATTTGAGAAAGTTCCCAACGAGTTTTTTAATCTCAAGACAATCATTTTTAGTACCCCAAACAAAAATAATAAAATCATCAACATACCGGACGTAAGCTATTTTCCTATTAAAACCCTTAGGTTTTAAACGAGGTATTTTCAGTTTGGTAGCTTCCTTTAACTTAGCAACTCTAAGTTTGTGTAAGAAACTCCAATATTTTTTCTTTCCTTTCGAAATTCTAACACTCTCAGCTTCCAAAATTTCATGTTTCTTAAGTTTCAAAAATTTTGTAAATGCGGGATTAACCGCACTACTCTTATTAGACCTGTATTTGGATAAGAAATCGCCCTCAAGGACAAACAAGTCGAGCTCATGTAAATAGATATTAGATAAAATAGGGCTAACAACAGAGCCTTGCGGCGTTCCTATCTTATTAATAAATGAGCCCTCGACAGAAATGATTTTCACTTTCAATGCTTTGTATAAAAGGTCAGAGAAAATCTGATGATCTACGTATTTCTTACGAATAAGCGATACGAGCCTCTTATGATCGAAATTATCAAAACATTTACTAATATCACCTTCAATGGCCCACATGCCAGAAGGGACTTTCTTACGAATATAAGACATAGCGTCATGAGCAGATTTGCCTCTACGAGATCCAAAGCTAGAATCAGAAAACCGATGATCAGCAACTTGTTCAAGGATAATAGCCATTCCCTTTTGAACAATTTTATCGCGACTGTCAGCAATGCCCAAAGGACGACTGCCTCCACCAGGTTTAGTAATAATAGTTTTTCTAGTAGGGCCGAAACGGAAACGGCCTGATTTTATCTTTTTAGCTAGCAAATTAAAATAGTCTAAGTCAATCCCATCAATAGAAAGATTCACGCTGCCATCAGGGCTTCCACCAGGCGAAAGAATACCAGGATTACTCTTGATACTTTCATAGCAATGAACCCAAAATTCGGGTGAGCTTAGAAGAGAGTTAACATTTATGTTAACCTTTGCAATATTGTTTTTACGAGAATTAAAACCTAAAGATCTTAATTCGTTGGTAAGCCAATCCTCAGACAAATCAATGCAAGAGGTAGATAGCTTACGTACAAATTTTCCTGCTCCCTTTGAATTTCTATAAGCTTTAAGCTTATATCTAGACATTACGGAGCTCCTTGTCCCACAACCTATTAAGGTTGTGGGCATGACGTGACTTATACAAAGTGGGGAAGGAACTAACTGCTTAGGGTCGGTAATCATTTTCAAATAATTAGTACAAAGTACCTTTATTAGTAGTCTATTCAATGTTCGGATGGACAATCCACATGTATAAAAGTCCTTATTGAATAAAATGCTCGAATTATTTATATATTTAAATAACGCTAACACGGTTGCACACGAACCCTTGATTCTAACCTTCATTTTCTTAACCCTGCAGTTATTCAGGATGGAGACTGATTCGATCCACAGTATGAGAGCTGAGAACTTATCCTGGCGATGAACCCAGAAGAACTTTGTCCCTTTAAACTCTTGCTTTGCTACCATATACTTTATATACAGCAGTGAGTCTTTCCTAAAAATCATAATACCGAACAGATTTTTCCCGCGATGCAACGTTCACGCGCGCCATGTGATGGGCCCAAACTATGAACCCTAAAACAGCTATTGAAAACATCGCGTATACCATGCCTAAATAACCAAAGATTGGTTTTCTAGCAGCACTTACTATGATATGACTTATTATACCGAAACCAGGTAAAATAAGAATATACACTTCTGGGTGCCCGAAAAACCAGAAAAGATGCTGATACAGAACAGGGTCACCTCCACCTGCAGGATCAAAAAAAGTTGTGTTGAAATTACGGTCTGTCAATAACATAGTTATAGCTCCTGCAAGGACAGGAAGTGACAATAAAAGTAGAAAAGCCGTAATCAATACAGACCATACAAATAGTGGTAACTTATGCATGTAAAGTCCTTTAGTTCTCATATTAAATATGGTGCAAATAAAGTTTATTGCGCCAAGAATTGACGATGCTCCTGATAGGTGCAGACTGAAAATTGCCAAATCAACGGCAGGACCAGAGTGGGAATTTCCACTAGACAAAGGTGGGTAGACAGTCCAACCCGTACCTACACCAGCTTCGGCAAGAACTGACGACACAAGTAACATTAATGAAGGCGGTAATAGCCAAAAACTAATGTTATTCATTCTAGGGAAAGCCATATCGGGTGCCCCGATCATAAGCGGAACGAACCAATTCCCGAAACCGCCAATAAGAGTAGGCATTACCATGAAGAAAATCATGATAAAAGCGTGGCCTGTAACAATCACGTTGTACAGGTGGTGGTTGTCGCTCAGGAAGTGACTTTCAGGTGACGCTAATGTCATCCGAATGAAAACCGAAAGTGTAGTACCTGCTGCGCCGGAAAAAGCTCCGAACAGTAGATACAAAGTACCAATGTCTTTATGATTTGTAGAAAATAGCCATCTAAACGACCAATTTATCACGTTAATTTTTGCCACAACTATTCACTTATTCAGGTCAAACAAGTAGATTCGTCCAGACAAAAGTTAAAAGAGTGTAAAGTACTCGTATAAAGACTTAGAGGTGTTTCCGAATTTTATGTCACACTGAAGGAAGACTGTAAAGATTAGCGTACGTATTTTTCTAACCCGAATAACGTGCCCGTTCGAGCAAGTTTTAAAAACATTAGCCTCGAAATTCGAAAATAAGCACCTGCGCCTGCTTGTCGGCCCGTCAGAGAACATCTATTCACAAGTTTTACAGCAGATACCCTTAATAATGCGGATTTGTTTAACGAAGATCCTTTAAGCGTTTTTATTAAAGTTGTGTTATTAAGTATAATTTTCTGAATAAATTTGTAAGATTCTCCATAAGACGTTAGGTTTCTTTTGTGGTTATCAATTCTTACTCCGCGCATTTACTTGTTTTTATTCCAGGGAGTGATAAAATCAAACGTTCTATATTCTTGAGCAAGTTCAAGATATTCACTAACGATTCGTTTTTGCTTATCGTTGTACTTCAATTCCACAAACCCACTTAAAGGGAAATCTTTTCGTAGAGGGTAACCTTCAAAACCATAGTCAGTTAAGAGCCGGCGAAGGTTGCTGTGGGAAGAGAAAAAAATTCCAAACATGTCAAATACCTCACACTCGAACCAATTAGCACCAGGATATATTTTTTCACAAGACTCAACTAATTCCAATTGGCTTAGCGTTATCTTTACTCTAATACGTGAGTTGTAACGTATACTTAATAACTCATAGATAACCTCAAATCGTTTGTCTCTTTGAAGATAGTCTACACCAGCGATGTGGGTCAATGACTTGTACTGACAATTATTATGATGCTTTAAGAAAATTAATACATTTGACAAGTCATCTAAGCGAATTTGAATGTTTATTTCGTCTTTGTATAAACGTATTTTTTCAATTGGAAGTATATCTTTAAGTTCTCTAAGATATCTAGATATTAAATTTTGATTCATTATAAGTTAATTTTGGGTAAATTTGTTTCGATATCGAAAACTCTTAGGACTATGTGTACCACTAAAATTTCCGCGTGTTCTCGCTGCGATGGTTTCTCCTAAACTATTATAATACGTAGTACGCATTGCGGTTGCAGGTATGAGACGTGATGAGTAGGAAATTCTGCCGTTGGGGCAGATATGTATATTTGCGGGGCTTTTTTTGAAGTTGGTCACCAACGAAGTATTTTAACGGTCAACCTCACCAAAAACTATATCTTGCGTCCCTATAATAGTTACTACATCCGCAATTAGATGCCCGCGTGACATCATCTCTAGGCCTTGTAAATGGCTAAAACCTGGAGCTTTTATTTTACATCTGTAAGGACGATTTGTACCGTTGGATACGAGGAATACCCCAAACTCTCCTTTAGGTGCTTCGCTTGCGGTATATGTTTCTCCCGAATCAGGGATTATACCTTCTGTGCTTAATTTGAAATGATGAATAAGTGATTCCATAGATTGTTTCATGTCGATACGCGCCGGAGACGCTACTTTCTTGTTAGCACTTTTTATGCTGCCAGGTTTGATTTCGTTAATACACTGCTCTATTAATTTAAGAGATTCCTTCATCTCCAAAATTCGGCATATATACCTGTCGTAACAGTCTCCGTGAAGGCCTGTAGGAACTTTGAATTTTAAATTTTGATAAACTTCATAAGGTTGGCTTTTCCTCAAATCCCAACTAATGCCCGACCCTCGTAGCATAACGCCACTAAATCCCCAGTCAAGTGCTTCTTGCGTAGAAACAATACCTATATCAACTAATCGTTGTTTCCAGATGTTATTTTCGGTTAACATGTCCTCCATTTCATTCAAGCGCCTATTGAATTGCTCAACAAAAATATATACATCGTCAAGAAAACCTATAGGAAGGTCTAAACTAACCCCACCCGGACGAAAATAAGATGCATGCATTCTAGCCCCTGAAACTCTTTCGTAAAACTCCATTAGTTTTTCCCGCTCTTCGAAAGCCCAAAGGAAAGGAGTCATGGCACCTACATCCATTGCGTGACATCCTACAGCGAGTAAATGATTCAAAATGCGTGTTAATTCTGCAAACAACACTCGGATATATTGCGCTCGTAGTGGAACGTTACAACTGGTCAATTTTTCGACAGCTAAACAATACGTGTGTTCTTGAGACATCATGGAGACATAATCTAGGCGGTCAAAATATGGTAAAGCTTGAGTGTAAGTTTTGTACTCGATAAGTTTTTCAGTGCCTCTATGCAACAACCCTATGTGAGGGTTTGCACGCAATACTACCTCACCTTTAAGCTCCAACACCAATCTTAAAACCCCATGAGCTGCGGGATGCTGAGGCCCAAAATTTATCGTAAAATTTTTAACTTTTCTTTTCAAATCTTTTTTTTTCAACATGTGGTTTATATTAAGTGTTTGTATATCCCCAACGGGAATTGAACCCGTGCCGTTACCGTGAAAGGGTAATGTCCTAACCGCTAGACGATGGGGACGGAATTATGCGTGAAACATTCTCTCAAGAAGAGTGCTCACACTCATATGAATGGGGTCTAAAAATATTTCAGGGTACACACCCATAATTAAAGTACCTAAAACAAGAGGTGTAAAAATGACGACTTCTCTCAGATTTAAATCGCTGAACTCTTTGATGTACTGAGTTTTAAGGTTACCATATGCTATCCGATTGAAAAGCCATAAAGCGTAACAACCGCCTAAAACCATGCCCGTTGCTCCTAAAAATGTTATCGTAGTGTTAGTTTGGTAAGAACCTGCTAATATTAAGAATTCTCCTACAAAGCTTCCGGTGCCAGGAAGTCCTATGTTGGCCATAGTGAAAAATAGAAAAACCATTATGTACAAAGGCATTACGTGAGTTAATCCACCGTAATACTTTACAGTACGTGTGTGGTGTCTGTCATATACTACACCGACTATGACGAAAAGAGCGCTAGCGACGAAACCATGACTTAAACTTTGCAAAATGGCTCCTTCTAACCCTACGTTTGTGAAACTAAACATGCCTATTACTACTAAATTCATATGAGCGACAGACGTGTACGCAAGAATTCTCTTGAAGTCTGTTTGTCTTATAGCAGTTAATGATGTGTACATTACGCCCACAGCTGCTATAGCGTAAACGAGAGGAGTGAAATAAAAACTTGCTGTGGGGAAAAGCGCGAAAGAGAAACGTATGAGTCCATAAGTTCCTAATTTCAGAAGTACACCAGCCAAGATTACTGAGCCTGCGGTAGGAGCTTCAACGTGAGCTTCAGGCAGCCATATGTGTACAGGCACCATAGGGACCTTAGTGGCAAAAGACGCGAAGAAAGCCAACCACAACAACTTTTCTTCTTTAAGAGTGAAAGATACCGTTAGAAGTGTTTCATAATCAGTAGTACCAGTCTGGTAATACATGTATAAAACCCCTATTAGCATTAAAACTGACCCTATCAGTGTATACAAGAACAGAAAATATGCAGCACGTATTTTACGTTCTCTTGAACCCCATAACCCTACGATTACATACATAGGAACTAAAACGCTCTCGAACAAAATGTAAAACATTAATAAATCTAACAAGCTAAAAACGCCTATAAGGAAGAATTCCAATATCAACCAAGCGATGAAATAATCTTTTGTATTTTTATCAACGCTCCAACTTACGAGTAAACACAAAGGGATTAACAAAGTAGTTAGTACTAAGAAAAAAAGAGATATCCCATCTATGCCGAGTGTAAAACTTAAATTTAAGTAAGTATTCCATGTAATGTGGCAAACATATTGGAAATTACCTGTGGCTTTAATGAAATTGAGCCATAGATACAAAGAGAACAGGAAGGACAAACTAGAAAAAAATAGCGCTGTCTGCTTAATGAGCAATTTGTTCCACGAAGGTATAAAAAACAATACGATGACACCCACAAGGGGCGATAATAGAGTGCAGTACAATACGTTATTCATTTGGATACACTTTATAGGATTTGAACCTATGACCTTCAGCTTAGAAGGCTGTTGCTCTATCCTACTGAGCTAAAAATGCTAAATCTGATTTAAAAATCTAGAGTTCATAGATAATTTATTTCACTCCACTATAAATAAGCCTGAGTAGATTTGAACTACTGACTTCACGCTTATCAGGCGTGCACTCATACCCCTGAGTTACAAGCTTTTGAGAATGCTGAGGTTTGAACTCAGAACCTATAGATTAAAAGTCTAACGCTCTACCGAGTTGAGCTACATTCTCGTTTTCTATTTACTACAACTGTAGTCTTTAAGGGAAGTTTTGCCGAACCTGTTTTAAAAGCTGCAATGGCTACTTTACGGGGAAGACCGGTTAGTTCAAATATGATTTTGCCACCACGTACTCTAGACGCCCAATACTGCACAGTACCTTTTCCTTTACCCATACGGGTTTCGTTAGGTTTTTTTGTGATAGGTAAAAACGGAAATGTTTTAACCCACATTTTACCTTTCTTACCAGTTCTACGCATTATGGCTTGTCTGGCTGACTCCAATTGTTTCGCTGAAATTATGCCTGACTGAGAGACTTTTAGACCGAAAGTTCCTACACTTAGCTCACTTTTATGACATTCGTGGCGTTTTAAACGGCCTTTCTGTAATTTTTTATATTTGGTTTTTCTAGGTTGTAAAAACATTTGTATGTTCTTTTTTATGAAAATCGCTATTCATTTTTCAATGAATCGCTATTCCTGAAGAGAAAAACTCTTCTTTCTTTATACAAGGTAATATGAAAATTACCTTTTAGAGAGCGGATCAAACTATGGTCGCCCATGTTATTTTACACAAATCCATACGGTGATACCGAACGTACCGTCAGAAGTGTAAGAAGTTGATTGTGCATGATGTATTACAGAAGATAAAGTCTGGTTTGGCATCTTCCCCACTTGAATCAAAGTGGTTTTAGCTCTGGGACGGCCATTTAACCGGCCTCGCACTAATAATTTTAGACCTTTCAGTTTGGACAAGTTAGAGTCCACAAAGAGTGTAAACATTTTTCGTAGTAGATTTAAAAACGCGCTTTGTCGTTTAGTCTGAGGTAGTATTCGAGCTACACTATCTGCCAGTATCTGAGCAGAATAGCGGTGTGATACGACAGTTAACATAAGATTATTGAGATCATTGAAATGAGGGTCCTTTTTGAATCGTCTTAATGATGACATGATCAAGCCGAAACGACGAAAAAGATGTTTGTCCTTGGAAAATGCGTACGGAGACTTATTATTGCGACGAAGCCAAACTTTGACAATCGAATCGTTTGGTAAAAACGCACGCAAGCTTTCGGTTAAATTTTTGGAATACGATTCTATCGCGTGGGTAAAATCTTCCTTGTCTTCGACAGGAAAGCTCAATCTGTTAGGTAGCTTGTAATAAGAAATAAGAAATCCTATTGTGATTGGCGTTCGTCGTATCTTTATATCACACAACATAAACTCGCATTTCTTAAAATACTGATATATGAATTTTCTGATATGTAAATCTTGGATTACGTAAGATGACTCTTCATTCTTATTATGTGCTTTATATGAAGATTTCCATTCTAGATTGGAACCAAGTCTATACAAAGTTGGATTAATTTTTTGACCCATGATATTATTTTTTCACACTACTAAGAAGTACTTTAAAACTCGAAGATGGACTATCGCGTTATAATTTTATTTGTGTCGAACGCGTACTTCGGGAGGTACGACCGCCTTTAGTGGGTTTACCCCAAGGCGTTACAGAAGTTCTACCTCCGGAAGTTTTACCTTCGCCTCCGCCATGCGGATGATCAATAGGATTCATAGCGACACCACGAACTGTAGGTCTGATATTCATCCATCTTGATCTGCCTGCTTTGACTAACCCAGATGAAGAACGAGATTCCTCAGATACCACTCCTAATGTAGCATAGTTTGTGACAGGCAACTCTAGTTTTTTACTAGAACTTACAACTATTTTACTAATCTCACGAGTTCTAACCAGTAATTTCGCGTAAGAACCTGCGGCCCTACTAACAAGACTTTTTTTATGAGGTCTTAGTGCTACACAGTGTAAACAACTGCCTACGGGAATACGTTTTAATTGCAATGAGTGACCTAATTTTAACTCCGAGTAAGGCCCTGTTTTGATTATATCGCCTACGCGAGATCCCTTAGGTGCCAATCTATAAGAGTAAGACGATGAGTGAATATCATAAATCGACATTATGGATGAACTTCTATTAGGATCATATTCGACACTAGTAATGATACCTGTGGTATCTGAATCTCCAAAAAAGTTTACGGACCGGTAACTTTTTTTATGTCCGCCGCCCCTATGGTAAGAAGTTATTTTACCTAAATTATTTCTACCAGAAGAGTTTGAAGATCCTTTAATGAGAGTTTTTACAAGCGGTGATTTAATTCGTTTTTTACATACATTCGATGTAATAATTTTAGTTGTTTGCAACATTTTAACCCAAGTTTGTTTAAAGTGTATTAAAGTTTTGGCCCGGTAAATTTAAGTGAGAGTTTTAGTATGAAGTAGAGTTTGGTCACACTCAAAAGAGAATCTAAGCCTATGCGACTTCCATGAGCATTCTGGCTAAATTTATAGATAAAGACGTACTTACTGAAGTAAGAGAAGATAAATGCAGTTTGTGTGTGTCATCGCGAATGGCAGCCCGCAAATCTTCTTTGGCTCGGTTAGTTATACTTAGCAAATATATGTACTTGACAAAAGAATGCGGTAAATACAAAAATCTAATCAGATTACATCTTCTGAGTATGATGGTAGAAAAGGGGGATGAACAGACCGAAACTTACCCCGTTAAAATAGATAATTTTAAAGAAGATTTTAAAATGGTTACCTATTTCATACATGTGAAAATGCTAGCATCTAATGTGCGAGTTCTGGTGACAAAAGTGAATGGGGAAGCTATAATAAACTTGTCAGCTGGATCAAATACACACAGGGGGAAACAAAAAGTTAACAAAGTAGCTGTAGAAGAAATGTTACAGAAACTGGTTGTAAAATCAAGGCCCCTAAAGAATACGGGAGTGTTTTCTTTGGTTGTAGCTGGTGTGAAAAAAAATAGAACTATGCTATTATCTCGATTGAAAGATATTTTTCCCATTAGTGTATTGAAGACTTGTAATCTAAGTCCACACAACGGTTGCAGAGCGAAGAAACTGCGTAGGAAATAAACTTCAACTTTTCCGGAAGGATGACTGAGCGGTTTAAAGTAACAGATTGTAAATCTGTCGAGGTATAATCTCAACGTAGGTTCGAATCCTGCTCCTTTCATCGAAATGTTACGCAGTGGTAGCGTGCCTGTTTTGGGAACAGGAAGTCATGTGTTCGACTCACATCTTTTCGAAAATCCTTTCATAAAAACCCCAAGAATGAAAAATTTTCCAGTCACATTTAACAAAACCCGCAACGATTTAGTTGCGTTAATAAATTTAAAATCTGTAATGTTGTTAAGCTGCGGTACGCTGTAGTTTTTTTTGGACAACCTCACATATTTTAGATGTTCAGGTTTTACGACTTGAAGAGATTCATTGCCTGATTTGGCTAACGCCAGTGCGTTACAATTTGATGAGTCGCGCAGCGCTAGTGTTTTATTGAATGAAGGATTAAAATTACGGTGTATAGATATTTTATTAGAAGAACGCACTAAAGTTTTTTTACTGTTTCGTATGTTGAAATTAACCTTTTGATTATTTAGTGCCGTCCACTCAACGGTATCCTTTGGATATGACGCTGTAGGATGGAGTACCCAGGTTAAACTATTTAAGCGAACATGTTGTCTCTCGACAAGATATTTGTAACATTTTAACTTCAATTTCATTAAGAGTAGTATTTAGTAAGAATTAGGCTTAGCAGGATTCGAACCTACGACAAGACCGTTATGAGCAGCACGTTCTACCTCTGAACTATAAGCCTATAGACAAATGAATATTAGTGTAGGACAAATAATAATAGCAATACTTCTGGGATTACTTATCTTCGGGGACGTATCGAAAATAGCAAAAAGTTTGAGTAGATTCGATCTGAAGAAAAAAAAAGATATTGCAGGGCGAGACAAGAAAAAAGGGACTTGAACCCCTGACCTTTGGTTTTGGAAACCACTGTTCCACCACTGAACTATTTTCTTGAAGTTACAATAAAGACAGAAATATGCATCTACATACGCATTTCGAGGAATTACAATACCGATTCTTTTATGTAATTACTACTTGGCTAACTTCTTTTATTGTAAGCTACTGTTACAGAGATACTGCAACTTTCACCGTAATGAAGCCCATTTTTATGTTGTACAACACGGAGATTTGTTATTTCATTACGACGAACATCGTAGAAATATTCTACATAAACCTTCAAGTAGCGAGCTTCGTTGCTGGTCAGATAACTTTCGTTATCGTCGTATATAACTTTTTATCTTTTCTTACTCCGGGCTTATATAAACATGAATCAGACACAATTAAAACAATTATAAAAATGATTTGCGTACTGTGGTTAATTATGATTATGTTACTACATAAATACGTCTTGCCTAATATATGGAATTTTTTTATCGATTCCGGGAAGGAAGGAAGTTACACCTATTTCGAAGGAAAATTATCGGAATACGTAGAATTTTATTTACACACTTATTTTATCACGGGCGCGTGTGGGGCCTTTATTATTATTATGGTATTGTACTTAAAATTATGTTGTGGTGGCGTATGGGAAACTAAAAAGTTTCGGCGTATGTCTTTACTTGGTGTTTTTCTCGTCGCGACAATCGTAACGCCTCCAGATGTTTGCAGCCAACTACTGGTCGCAGGAACGTTGAGTACTTTAATCGAAATACTTATAACTATCGTGTTGTACAATAACTTAAGGTAACCAATTTAAACTAATAAGTATTGACGACGTGAGCAACAGATACCCTAAAGATAATGGCAAAAAACATTTCCATCCGATAAACATTAGTTGGTCATAACGAAATCTAGGTAACAGCGCACGCATCATAATGAAAAAAATTACTCCCAAGACAACTTTTACGCTGAACCAACATACCCCAGGCAACACTGTAAATGGGAAAACAGAGATTATAGGAAGCCAACCCCCTAGAAATAATATCGCAGCAAACGAACTCATCAGCAACATGTTTGCGTACTCCCCAAGGAAAAACAAAGCGAATGTCATTGCAGAGTACTCTACATTATAACCCGAAACTAATTCGGCTTCAGCTTCAGGTAGATCGAAGGGATGCCTGTTAGTTTCTGCCAACATTGAGATTAAAAATATTACAAACATAGGCAAAAGTGGTATGAAAAACCAAACACTTCTTTGGGATAAAACGACACAACTTAAATTGAAAGACCCCGCGCAAAGAGCGACTGTAGCGATGACGAAACCGATGGAAACTTCGTAAGATATCATCTGAGCTGCAGATCTAAGCGCGCCTAAAAAAGGGTATTTGGAATTACTTGACCAACCTGCTGTAATTATACCGAACACACTTAATGAAGATACGGCGAATAAATAAATGATACCCACATTTAAATCTGATAATACTATATTTTCTGATAGAGGTATAACGGCCCACCCGATTAAACTCAGAATGAACGTTATCATGGGCGCTATTAAGAATACGGCTAAATTAGAACTGCTAGGTAAGATTGTTTCTTTTACAAATAGTTTTAACCCGTCGGCCAAGGGCTGTAAAAGCCCGACGAACCCTATCACGTTAGGACCTTTTCGGCGCTGGATTATCCCCATTATTTTTCTTTCAGCTAGAGTGAAATATGCTACGGAAATTAATAGAGGGACAACTACAGCTAATATTTTCAGAACAGCGGTTAAAACAAACAATAACATTTGATGTATAGATTAATTCAGAAGGTTGAAGACAGAGTCGAACTGTCATCGCAAAATTTGCAATTTCGCACATTACCGTTATGTTATTCAACCAAGATGAGGTGGGATTCGAACCCACGGTGTTTTAGAACACGTTAGTTTTCAAGACTAATGCCTTAAACCACTCGACCACTCATCCATGCAAAAGAAGGGATTCGAACCCTTGACTTCGACCTTGGCAAGGTCGCACTCTACCAACTGAGTTACTTATGCGGGTACGTTAAATTAGTTGTTGGCTGAAGTCAGTAAGAACTCTAATTCTTTTTTATCCCTTGCGCTAGTAACCAAAGAAATATTGATAGCATCAATGTCCCTGAAGTACTTGTACTGACCCTCTAGTTTTGCTAAAGTTAAAGCATCCTTTACGACTAAAGAACACACCCCATTTTGATTAGTACCACTAGATGATGTTAACTCGCTTAGTCGTCCTGATTTTAAATGATTGGACAAACGTTGAAGTACCAAAGAAATTTGATTTCGGCGCAATGTGACTTTAAACCCTACGGGATCACCTTTTCTGACTCTAACATTTGTCCTTGTAAAATCTTTAGATGTGGTTAATGCAAGACATTTTTGTGATGTAAATGACTGTAAAAATAGAGAAATTGCTAACAAAGTGGTGGAAGAAAAACGCTTCATGTTTATAGTAAGCACTGCTTTTGTGAATTCGGGTAGCTGACTGACGTCCACATAATTATATTTATGCAATATATTATATGAAGTGATTGAATTGTGGTATGATTTAAACTTGTGTGACATAGAAGACTTTTAACGGGGGTAGTTCCGCAATTAGAAGAAACCGGTAGATAAACTAGCCAGTTTCATAAACTTGTTATTACGCAATGTTCGGGGGAGTGGCCCAAAGATTCGTGTTGCAATGGGTTTACCTTGCCTGTCAGTCAATATCGCTGTGTTTTGACCGAAGCGATGTACCGACCCATCTTTTCTCAGATGAGCACTTCTCACACTTGTGATTAACGCGCGGTAAACTTCGCCTTTAACCACTTTTGACGTAGCTCGAGATTTAGCCCGAAGTTCTTTCACTGATATTACAATGAAGTCTCCTACCCCAGCGAACTTTTTGCCAGAAGAGCACTGGATGCATTTTATAATTTTGGCACCAGAATTGTCTGAGATTTTCAATCTTGTTTGTTGTTGAATCATTTTTGTTTTGCTAATGTGAATTAGTACGTCTGTAGCTCAACTGGATAGAGCGTTGGATTTCGGTCCCAAAGGTTTGTAGGTTCGAATCCTATTGGACGTATTTTGATCAATGAATTTAAATGTCCATCGGATGTGACTAAAACCATCTGAAATGTGCTGAAGTTTTATTTTCAAAAGCTTTTTTTGCATTCTCTTTTCTGATACCTGTACCAACTAGTGTTGGTGCAGAGAAACTCGAAATATGTTCCATAAGCTTCGACGTCAAAGCTGCTCTGTTTGATGTGCCAGTCGATATTATGGTTTTTACGCCGTAGAATATGCGAGACTTTTGACTTAGCATGTACGGGATAATAGTAGACGATCTTCTACCAGCTTTGCGGGATGTGCACGCAAATACAGGTGAAGACTCTATTAGGGTGACTTTCAGCGACTTCCCGGAGAACTTCGAAGAAAGTGCTTGCTGGCGCTTGTGAAAATTACGCAAAGAAAGTTCGCAATATTCTTTTTTACCGCGAGAAAGAGCTATCCTCTCAATTAAACCTTTTAGGTTGAACGATTTAAGATTTTTTCGTGCCATATTTAGATCTAGAGGTTTTCCTTTTTGTTAAACCACGTAAGTCAAGTTTTCCGCGGATTAAGCGGTACTTGATTCCTGGCAGGTCTTTTACACGACCCCCACGCATTAGAACCGTAGAGTATTCCTGTAAATTATGGCCTTCTCCGGGTATATAAGCCATGACACGTTTATTACGTGAGGTTAATCGTAACTTTACAAGTTTTCGAATACCTGAGTTAGGTTTTTTGGGCGTCCTAGTAAAAACTTTTACGCAAATACCCTTCTTCTGAGGACAAGCCATCAGCGCAGGAGTTTTAGATCGCATTCTTTTTTTTCCTCTGCCGTTCGTGCAAAGTTGATTTGTTGTTGGCATATTATAGTTGCCCGAAAAGGGACTTGAACCCCTACTCCATAAATTGGAACTAGAACCTAAACCTAGCATGTCTGCCAAGTTCCATCATCCGGGCGGAAATTAGATTAGATTTGTACCTGCTACCAGACTTGAACTGGTACTCCTAACTGGAATTAGATTTTAAGTCTAACGTGTCTACCAATTTCACCAAGCAAGCTTTAAATTTTAACAAAAAAGGGGATATAACTCAGACGGTAGAGTGTGTGCTTTGCAAGCATGAAGTCATCGGTTCGATCCCGATTATCTCCATAAGAATAAACAAGACTATTTCAAGGGTTTTTTATATAGCAAACCTTGTTTTAAGTAAGCTCCTCAAGCCGGAGTTGAACCGACGGCCTGGCGGTTAACAGCCGCCCGCTCTACCTCTGAGCTATTGAAGAATGGTTTAATCTCGCGTCTAAAACTTAAGTGGTGACTGCAGTCCTAAGAATGTATGTACTGGGTTTAATTTAACTCGTGAATTTGAACCCGTAAAAATTTCCAATGTTCTGTAGTTTATGTGCAGATATTTTGCAGGAACTGCCTTGAAATTCGTAGAAGCCAAGTTTGTTCTTACGGCAGAGTGCACTCTACGGGAAACATGAATTTTGTCACCGAGTTTAACTACATAAGAAGGTGTTTTAACTTTTCTGTCGTTAATGTATACAGCTCCAAAATTTATAACCTGTTTAGCGCCACGAAAACTTCTAACGAACCCGGATCGATACAAAATAGTATCTAACCTACTTTCTAGATGACTTAAGACAGACGAACCTTTCAATGTTCTTTCTGAACTTGAATGAGAACGAGATGACAATAAAGAGCTCAAATACTTGTCTGTAAGACCACCGAACATAAGTTTTAATGTTTGTTTTGCGGATAAACTGTTCCTAAAATTATATTTCGATCGTGAAACTGTTGATTTAGGTGAACGGAAATATATTGCCTGGTCGTACAAATTGACTACTGTTCGGTTAGATCTCCGAAAAGAATTTATTAAATTTCTCCATTTAGATTTATTGAACCTCAATATTTTGTCGCTGTGAGGTATGTTGGAGCGTAATTTCAAATATTTTTTGTATAAAGGTTTGTATTTTTTTCGATTCATCATCTGTTATTGAAGTTATGTGGGTGAACAGCGGGATTTGAACCCGCGTCTTTTAGGACCACAACCTAACACTCTAAAACCAACTGAGTTATGTACACCGTTATACACTACTACCGAAAGCTTTAAAAGTGTATTTTTGATAATATGTTTACTATATTGTAGCGCCAACAACTCATCAAGTGGCATATACAATTGCAACAAACTGTGTTACTTTAATGTAAATCTTTTACGTGAAGTTTTTGAGTTACTTCTTGTTCTCTGGCCCCTAACAGGAAAACCTTTCAGTTTTCTGAGCCCGCGATACGATTTGATACGAACCAAGCGGGTTTGTGTCGCTCTAAGAATACGGGTTAATTCCGTATTAATTATCATACCCGAATTACGTACCAAATGGGTTAATTTACGAGACTGCAGGGATGTAAGATCTTTAATCTTTAGATTACGACAAAAGCCCAATCTATGGGTGATGACTTCAGCGCGGGATTGACCTATACCTGAAATACGTTTCAACGCTATAACAACGGTAGTATTATCCGGTAAATCTGTATCTAGTATGTATATCAAATGGTTCTTATATTGTCTGTGGGTTGCCGAAAAAATGCATTGCCCATCACGATTTGGTACAGTAGAACTAAACTTTTAAAACACTCCCTAAGTTAACTGTTCTTGAAACTAAACTTTGAGAAAGTACCTTGTTGTGTAGACACTTCTTCAACCGTAATTTCCGACCTTCAATAAAATTAGGTATTAAAACGGTAAGATTGAATAAATAAAACATAAGGAACGTCAACATTGTAGTACAGATCGACACTTCAAAACTCATCAAATCAAATTGCGGCATTGGTTGTAATTTACTCGTCGAATAAAGCTGAAGAGTGCTCAAAGAAATGATTATACATTATTTGCTCATGTGTTAAAGGATCTATAGCTAATAAAGCTATTGGCATAAAAGCATGGTTAACACCACATATTTCACTACATTGACCGAAGAAAAGACCAGTCCTTTTCAAGAAAAGATTCAATTGATTTAATCGGCCAGGACAAGCATCAACTTTCACACCAAAAGATGGAACAGTCCAGCTGTGTAAAACATCGGCAGAAGTTACCAGTAGCCTCAAATGAGTATTAGTCGGCAATACTACTCGACGATTAGTTTCAAGGAGACGAAAATAGCCTTGTTTTTCTGGTACTGTTTCCAAAGCCGTAAGATAACAACTATACTTTAATGAAGGAACTTCTAGTGAGGAGTCATTCAAACAATGTGTTTGATAATCAGAATACTCATAACTCCAATACCACTGATGCCCTATTATTTTTAAGGTTACTGTAGGGTCAGCTATTTCGTCCATGGAATAAAGAAGACTAAATGAGGGTGTAGCTAATAGAAGTAATATCAATGCGGGAATGGATGTCCAAACAATCTCTAGTTCTTTTGAGTGAGTAAACGTAGAAACTCTAGAAGTATTATTTTCAGAATAGAAATATATACAGTTAGCTAAAATCCAACCAACAGCAATACCAATGAAACCTATGGTGAAAAGAACATTACCGTTGAAACTGATAATACCTTCCATCGTCGGAGAACATGCTTCATTGAAATTAATTTGATACTCAACAGGGGCGTCACATCGGATTAGCATTTTTAACGTACTTATTGTGGGGTAGAAGAAATGATCGTATAAAGCTGAAGGATTAGTTGTCATTAAGAGTTTATGTTACTAAATATAGTTGATCTTTGCAGGTAAGCTCTTGAAAACTAAAAGCGTGTCTTACCCCATGTTAACTATGACCTGGGTAAATATTTAAAAGTCAAGCTATTTCTTCTCAACATTTGAGAACATTCGATCATTACCCGAGAGATTCTACTATACGGATCTTTACCTGAGAGATAGAAGTCATCAAGCCATTGCGTTATTTTAGTGGTATAAACTTTAATCGTACTTGTTCTATATTCTAAAGCGTTGGTAGAATTGTGGTACGAACCACATCCCAATAAATGCTGTTGGTCAAAGCTGTTCATGGGGCACAGCATTAGGTTCAAGTAAGAAGTCAAGAAAAGCATAGTGGTGGGGTTATACGCTAAATAACTTTGGTGTCGTCCGTACCCTGTCAAAGAAACTTGGCCTAAAGAAGACGATATTTGTCGACTTATCTGCCAACTATCCTTGTTTATATACTTGGATGCTATTACTCGTACTGTTTTCTTCGCAAACCCTTCCGTATTTATATAAGTTCCCGCAGTCTCATAGAACGCCGTGCAAGGTAAATTTATAAAGCTATAACTTTTACATGCGACTTTCAAATCTTGCAATAGATTGTTTTCAATACTAGTTTGCGCTATAATTAACTTGTAAGACTCCGAATTGAAGTACCCCAACGACTTTAACCCTATAAGTTTTTTTAATGTAGGATTGTTAGTTCCGGTTTCGACGAAATAAAGTCCGTCAGATTTTGTAAGGTCTCTCTGCGTTAAATGCTGATGAGCTGTAAAACTTGTGACACCAGTTTCGTTTAAAGATGTGTTTAGTACATTGAAACCATTCCAAGTGTTTGTTTTAAGCTTGCACGCAACCTTAGATTTAATGGATAAATACCGTAAAATAGCTTGCAACTCAGGTGCATCTTTCCGTCTGTATAGCTCTGAGCCACAAATAATAATTGGTTTAGATGCATGCCGAAATTTTGAGCACAAGAAGTGATTTCCTTGCGCGATGTCACTAAGGGTACTAATCCCAGAACCTATGACGTGAGCAGGAAAAGTAAAATCTATTAGAGAGTTTAACGAAAATACTTCAAAATTTCCTTGCATAAATCGTTGACGAAGTTTTAAATTTAAACTGAATCCCTCGTAACGTGTGTTTACACCTATCAACAAGCATAAATTAGAAGAATCTAGAGAATTTACGTCACTAGCTGTGCTAAGTGAAAAAGTTTCTGGGTGATCATTGTAAGGCATAGAATCAGCAAGTTTGACAATTTTCAAGAACGGGTATTTCTTACTCATCAGAAATAATGATCCCACACACTCTAGACTTACGAAATCTCCATGTAGAACTGTCAAACTTGTTGTTTCACATATATGTCGATTAAGATGATCTTTGAAGTAAATGGTGTCACTTATCTCTTTGAACAGAACATTCCAAGAATTGATTGTGTTCAATTTTTTAGAATCATCGGTCGAAGTAAGTAACAAATTAGATAAACGTTCTGGTGAAAACATTCCGTCGAAAGAGAATCGAGTCTTATCTGAAATCCAAAGATTGTCGTATAAGCCATCGTTTCTCCCGACGGCAACCTTAGTTATTGTTAAGCTGCCCTTTAAGGATATTTCAGTTTCGACACCAAACCCGTCAGAAAAATCTACGGATTTTGCGGATTTGAGTTCCCAAACTCGGTCAACGAAAGAATATGGTTTTGAGGTTAACGCACCGACAGGACAAAGATCTATTATGTTGCCGGACAGCTCTGATTGAAAACTCTTGGAAACGTAAGTTCCTATCTCCATGGCGTTGCCACGGTTGAAAGTACCCAAATCGTCCACCCCAGCGATTTCACTCGTAAACCGAACACAACGAGTACAATGAATACATCTTGTCATAATTGTTTTTACAATAGGACCAATATTTTTGTTCGTTACACTTCGCTTGTACTTAAAAAATCTTTTTTTACTGACACCAAAAACCATAGACTGATCTTGCAAATCGCATTCACCTCCTTGATCACATACAGGGCAATCCAATGGGTGATTTAAGAGTAGAAATTCAAGAACATTCTCTCTTGCTTTTTTTACAAGTGGACTATCTGTATAGAGTTCCATTTTATTGTTGATCGTCATTGCGCAAGATACTAAAGGTTTTGGGGAGTTTTTAAGTTCAATAAGACACATCCTGCAATTTCCTGAAACGGATAAATTTTTGTGGTAACAGTAATGGGGTATGAGAATACCCATGCTTTCCAAATAATCTATAATATTCTGATTTTTTACTATATTATTTATTTTTAAATCATTAACGTAGAAGTAGTTCACATGCAGAAATTTAAGTTAACGCCGAAATGTATGTTAGTTGAAGTCGATACGACCATCTATCCTGTTGACCCAAATAAACTTACGTTATGGCAGAAGAGGTACAGTGTGTTAGGATTAATGAACAGCCAGACTATTAAGAAACAACCAGTTGTAATAATTAATGCGAGAGAGCGATTTAGCGGTAAATACAAATTACCTGCCGTGGTTTGCTCAAAATACGATATTTTAATTATCCGTATATAATAGTATGTAGACACAACACTACATAGTATAGCGAAAATAGTTACAAAATACATACTTGCTTCCACGGCGGCTGTGAAAACGGACATTTTAGCGTAGAAACCCACAAAAGGTGGAAAACCTGCCAAAGACAAAAATACGACGACAAGAAATACCGCTAGTACGTTATTCGATTTAGTCAAGCTAGAAAAATCAGATAATTCTTTACTGTGCTTATCTGTGGCGTACTTCATTTTGGTTGAAAAAAATATTGCCCACAAAGAGATACCGGATAGCATGTAGACAAGTAAGTAACCGTACATCACCTGTACACCTTCAGCTACTCCAGAACTGAATGCTAGCAGAGCAAATCCCATGTGACCTATGGAACTGTAGGCCAACAAAGTTTTCAGTCGTTTTTGATCTAAACCACCGAATGATCCTGTGAATATAGACAATACAGCAGAAAACACTAACAAATAACGAAATTTGTCTACGAAGACTTCGAAGCTGTGATGGAAGAGTCTGACTATAAGCACGAAAAGACCGAGTTTTGGTATTACGGAGAAGAAAAATGTGGAACTAGACACCGATCCTTCATAAACATCGGGAGACCATATGTGGAAGGGTGCTATCGCTAATTTGAAAAACAAACTAGCCAACACCAGTACCAAACCGAACTGAAGTACAGGTGTTGTCTCTAGACTATGAGTTAAATGCGTATACTCATGAGCATAAAGATTATGAAACTGCTCAAAATTCGTAGTACCTGTAACTCCGTAAATCAAAGAAGCACCAAATAAAAACGTACTTGAACCTAACGCGCCAAGTATAAAATACTTCAACCCTGCGTTGATAGAGAAGGCCGAGTTTTTTTTGAACGAGGCTAGCAAATAAAACGACAAACTTTGAACTTCTATAGCTAGATATGCTGTAAGTAAGTCGTTGGATGAGCTCATAAGAGCTGCCCCAAATAATGAAAGAAGTAGTAGTATCACATATTCAAATGAGTTAATTTTTTGCTGTGTTAAATCCTGTTTTATTACAAGTAGGCATAACATACACGTAAGTAACAAACACTTTTTGGTGCCAAGGCTTAAGGAGTCTACAGCTATTGTAGAATTGAATGTCGTTAATTCTGATGTAGATGATTGTAGTAAGTATATTAATGCGAAAGTTAACGCTAACGTCAACGAAGATAAGTAAATGACCGCGTTTTGAGTAAGAGGGTAATTTAAAGAATTGTGGCTACCTAAAAATATGCCATACAATATGAGAAACAGTATTGATAGAAGTAAGAAAGCTTCGGGCACGACAGAACACACTTCAGTTAATGTCATCAAAGATTTCGACTTTAGAAGTGATACATTATTGAATGCAATGTCGTAGTTGTTACCCGAAGATAATTTTATTGTAGGGTAGGGTAGATAAAAATGAGCCAACAATGGTGTCATGTTTATTATTAGATCGATATCCTGTGAGAAAAATTGAGCAACTATTGCTGTGCAATAAATAGTGTGCTTATCAGGCGTGCGACGGAAAACAATTTTTTGTCTGAACTTTGGTGAAAATATGTTCTGAGACAAATAATACTTTTATGTTATTGCAATTACTTGTAAATTACCGGAAGAATAAAGATTTATTTGTGTCTACCGAGAAACTTGCCTAAAAGTATTTTGAACTTTTACGTTGGGTGTTTTATAATTTACTGTCAAAATCACGGAACCAATAACCCCTATTAAAAGAATTACACCTGCAACAAGAAATTGATAAATATAATGGGTGTACAGAATTTGACCTAAAGACTCAATGTCCGTGAAAGAATCGATTTTATCGTACCAATTTCTATGTGCATTAGAACTGAAACTATCTACATATGGATTGACGTAAAAACTGTCAAAAAAAATAAGAGCCAACTCACTCAAGAAAACAAAACAAAGTAACATCCCTACGGGGAAATATTTAAATATGTCTTTGAAAGAGGAAGTAACTTTTACGTCTAACATCATAACAACAAATAGAAATAGTACTGCGATAGCACCGACGTATATGACGACAAATATTAAAGACATGAACTCACAATCTAGCAAGAATAATAAACCTGCGGATGCTATGAAGCACAGTACTAGAAAAAGTACTGAGTATACAGTGTTGTTTACACTTATCACTAGCATAGAGCTGATTACTAATGTGACGGATAGGATATAATAAAGCAGTGAATCAAAACTCATTTGTCACGAAGAGAATGGGATTTGAACCCATGGTGTAAGTAAATTCAACACATGAATTTAGCAGATTCACACTTTAAACCGCTCAGTCACCTCTTCAAAAATAGATTGATTTTATAAACGGAATAGGGTTTAATCTATTGTTAGTTTCGTTCCGTTTTGAATTTCCAGTTGCACGTTCCCGTACAGCTACCTTGTTACGACTTCATCCAAGTTACTTTTTTCTCAATGGCGCGAAGTTTTTTTTATATCTAATAAAGTTATTTTCTACGCTTCAAGCGAAATAAACTTCCTGCATGTGACGGGCGGTGTGTACAAGGCCAATTTACATATTCACCGTAACATGCTGATTTACGATTACTAGTGATTCCGGCTTCATGCAGACGAGTTTCAGTCTACAATCCGAACTGAGGAAACTTTTGAAATTACAATTGTAGTTTCCATTGTAGCACATGTGTAGCCCAGCCTATTAGGGCCACAGAGACTTGACGTGATTCTTTTCTTCCTCTCATTTGTAATGAGCAGTGTTTTTACATTAAAGTGTTTGAAAAGAAGAGTTACGCCCGTTTAAGGAATTAACCAACGATCTCACGACACGAGCTGACGACAGTCGTGCAACACCTGTAAAACGGAATTACCCCAGAAAAAATTTTATTCTTTAGGGGAATTAGAAAGTTCTTTTTTGTTTTATACAAAGGCTGGTAAGGTTTCGCGCGGATTATCGCATTAAACCACATGCTCCACCACTTGTGGTAGGCCCCCGTCAATTCCTTTGAGTTCCAATCCTGCGATCGTACTCCTCAGGCGGAGTGCTTAACGCGTTAGCTTGAAACCTAAAAATTTAAGTTTGAGCACTCAGCATTTACGGTGTAGACTACCAGGGTATCTAATCCTGTTTGCTACCTACACTTTCGTCCCTCAACGTCAGTTGTTACTAAAGAATTGCTTACGCCAAATAGATGTTCTTCTGTTTATCTGCGAATTTTATCTCTTCTTACAGAGTTCTATTCTTCTGTTATCAACTCGAGTGGAGTAGTATTAACTTCAGACTGAGGTTAGGCCTCTAGTATTTTTGAAGTAACTTACAACACAATCTACGGACCCTTTACGCCCAGTTATTTCGGATAACGCTTGCCCCTCCCGTATTACCGCGGCTGCTGGCACGAGTATTAGCCGGGACTATTTACCTAAAATGTCATTTATCCTTTTAGGTGACAGAGTTTTACAACTTTGAAAAGCCGTCATCAATCATATAACATTGCTGGATCAAACTTTCGTTCATTGTCCAATATTCCTCACTGCTGGCCATATACGGCCTGGACCATATTTCAGTTCCAGTGTGGTTGATCGTCCTCGCAGACCAACTAAAGATCGAAGGCTTGATGTGTTACCACCAACTACCTAATCTTTCACAAGTTAATTTTACAGCGAATTTTAATTCTTTGAAGGTATTTACCGGGTGTACAAAGTTTTAAATATAAAACTTGTGCGGTATTATTCCTATCTGTAAAGTATAAAGTGACTTGTGATATTACTCACCCGTGCGCCACGCTTATTAGTAGCGTATGACTTGCATGTGTAAAGCATGTTATTAGCGTTAATCCTGAGCCAGGATCAAACTCAAATTGTTTAAACACGTACCATTCATATGATACGCCTGATTTTAACACAAATCCTTGGTTAAGCGTTGCTTTTGAAAAGATTTTCACCTAAAATGTCTAAATGCTTGAGCGACAAAGTTCGGTTTTTAACAGAAACTATGGAAGGACATAGTTTTGAAGTTTTATCGCAGGATGTGAAGCTGACTTCAACAGTAGGGAATAAATACCTTAAGGTTTTCTTGTAAAAAAGTATAAATTTTGAGGGTGTGCCAGTGAATAAAAGTATACGTTCGCTATGCACTGATTGTTTAAGCTGCTCTCTTGCAGTTTTATTCACATGAGGTGATCTCAGCACTGTCCAGACGAGAGATTTTTTGCGGCGAGTTTTTGTAGATGAGACATTGTGACCTGAGTGGTGACAGTCTGACTCAATTAAGAAATTGAGTGCAGCTCTTATGTCTAGATAACGTTTAGATTGTAATGTGAGTTCAATTGTCATACAAAGATTAGTTTTCGTATTTTAATGTAGGTTTACACTATCGTTTAGATAGATGCAAGTCAAGACTGTGAAAACATAAGCTTGAATTACGGCAACACCTAACTCTAAACCGAACAGAAGTACGATGATTAATAGAGGAACAACGTGTGCTATAGACAAATAGTCTTCTAGTAGAAGCATCGCCCAAGAGAAACCTATAATAACCTTTAATAAAGTGTGACCTGCCATTAAATTAGCAAATAATCGAACCCCTAAACTGATAGGTTTAAATACGTAAGACACAAATTCTATAGGAATCAATAACCAGGCTAAAGTTATCGAGGTATTTGCGGGTATGAACAACGACAACATGTGCATGCCATGTTTTTTCACACAGATTATGTTTAAACCTATAAATATTGATAAAGATAGTGAGAATGTGACGACTAAATGACTTGTCACAGTGAAACTATACGGTATTAAACCTATTAAGTTTATGAATAAAACAAAAGTGAATATTGAAGACATAAAAGGGAAATATTTTTCTCCCTCTTTGTTTGTGTTGTCGTAGACAAGTGAAGCCGACGTATCATTAACCGTTTCGAGAAGAGTTTGCCAGTTATTTGGTACAAAAGAATACTTGCTGTCCTCCGCGGACAAGGCGTATGTTAGCGAAACTAACATACCCAACGTAAGAAGACTTATTAAAAGAACGTTGGTTAAAGAAACATCTAAACGAAAAAAAGTGATCGGAAGAAGAGAAATTACCTGAAATTGTTCTAAAGGTGTTAACATTTGTGCAATATATTAAGTCACGAAAAAATGTACTGCTGAAATCGGAGTTTAATAAACGATAAAACAGTATTTACTTTTACGACAACGAAGTGATAGGCTAAATTCGAGATTTATTGCGCCTAACACGTCTAACTTTGTTTTTTTGTCTGCGCTCAAACAAAAAATTGACGGGTTATAGTGCAAAAAGGATTAAGAAACCCATCATTAATGAAAATAAAGCGATAGCTTCGGTCAAAGCGAAACCTAATATAGCCATTTTAAAAAGCTCATCTTTTAAAGATGGGTTTCTAGAAATACCTAAAACTAGTGCGCCAAATACGGTACCGATACCAACACCTGCACCAGCTAAGCCTATAGTGGCTAAACCTGCGCCGATAAATTTTGCGGATTGTAGTAATAACATTTTATTGTGTATAATATATCTGACTGCAGAGTATTGAAGCATAATTTACGCAAAACTATTTAAATTAACGACTTGAAATTAGTGTCCATAAAAAATAATGTTTAAATATAACTTTTGAAAAATATTACGTTACACGGAACGGTTTTTATTTTGCTTGACTTTTTTGTACTGAGGGGATAACTTTGTAGGAACAAACTCACCTAATTTATGACCTATCATTTCCTCTGTGACAGTTAGTCTAATGTAAGATTTGCCATTGTGTACTTCAAATGTCTTACCAACTAAAGAGGGTAATATTGTAGAGTTCCTAAAACTTACTTTAGGAGAAATTATATGATTGAAAGTTGTAGACGGTTTTAAAAGCGAAGTTTGTACGTGAGGTATTTTTTTTGTCATTACGTGATCAATTATTATACTGAATTTACTGTACGTGATTGGGTTGAGAAATTGCGTTCGTTTACTCCCAATTTAAAGCCCCAATAAGCCAGATGTAGATGAAACCTACACCCAGCTCTATGACGAAATCAATCATAGACCAAAAACCGGTGATACTTAATTTACTAAGCGATACACACCATGGATACAAGTACATAGCTTCTAAATCAAACACGATAAACAATATCGCTACTAAGTAAAATTTTACATCAAATTGATGTCTAGCATCATCGTAGGGTTCAAAACCACATTCATAGGCAGAAAGTTTTTCATTCTCGGGATTTTGAATGACGAGGATATAAGATAGCGAAAGTATCAACGTCGCCAACACGATTGCGATGCATAGAAACAACAGTATAACAGTGTATTCTTCGAGCAGCAAGGTATTAGACGTATTCAAATTCATTTTTCGAATTTATTCTTTGGCATTTTGCTACCCAATGTATGTTGGGGTGCAATGCGATGGAAACTGTATTTAAGTTATGAAAAAGTCTGTATGTGTTAGTGCTTTTAAGCTGACAATCTTGCGATTATTGCACTCAAAGCCTATTAACGTAATAATCTTTTACGCCTTGAAGAAAATATATCTTGAGGATAGTTTCTCGCTTAGATGATTTCAGCGATTATCTTTTATAAACGTAGCTATTCAACATTGCTGATGGTGCAACAGCTGATCCACAATAGGTTTATTCTTTTCGGTCCTCTCGTACTAGAATTAACCCCTCTCAATTTTCCTGCTCATGGTAGATAGGGACCAAACTGTCTCACGACGTTCTAAACTCAGATCATGTACCGCGTTACTTAGCGAACAGCTAAACCCTTGGAACCTTTTTCAGCTCCAGGATGCGATAATCCAACATCGAGGTGCCAAACCATTCTGTCGATAGGGTCTCTAAAGAATGATTAGCCTGTTATCCCCGGCGTACCTTTTATCCGTTGAGCGGTGACCCTTCCATGAGGAATCACCGGATCACTATAATCGACTTTCGTCCCTGATCGATTTGTACTATCTAACAGTCAAGCAGGCATATGCTATTATGCGTACGAAATAGGGGAATACTGCCTATTCAAGCCTACCTTTTATACGCCTCCGTTACTCTTTAGGAGGCGACCGCCCCAGTCAAACTACCCATTATAAACTTTAAATATTTAGCAACAACAAATTTTTAGAGTGGTATTTCAAGGGGCAATTTCATTTTATTTACTGACGTAAAATAATGTTTTACCACTTATGCTATACAAAAAATTTGAAATTGCAAGTTATAACTATAGTAAAGGTGCACGGGGTCTTTCCGTCTAGCCACGAGTACTCCGCATCTTCACGGAGATTTCAGTTTCACTGAGATTGCATTGGAGACAGTGGGACAGTCGTTACGCCATTCATGCAGGACACCAATTAAATGCCAAGGAATTTCGCTACCTTAGGACCGTCAGAGTTACAGCCGCCGTTTACTGGGATTTCAGTTTTAAGCCAAAACTTATTACTTTAACCTTGCAGCACTGGGCAGGCGTCAGTCTCTATACTTCTTTTCTAAAATTTGCAGAGACCTGTGTTTTTATTAAACAGTCGCTGTCCCCGATTAAGTGTCAACCTTAGGTTACCCCTTCTCCCGAAGTTACGGGGCGATTTTGCCGAGTTCCTTCAACACAATTGACTCAAGCGTCTTAATATACTCTATTAGTTTACCTGTGTCGGTTTGCAGTACGGTTTAGTCATCTTAGGCTGTTTCTTGAAAAGACAAAATAACGGGTATTTTACCAAAACAAAAATGTTACCGTTATTATGAACTTTTGTCACCAAAAAGATGCTTTGATTCTTTAAGAATTTCTTATAATATGTCCCATTAAAATGGGTCTTTCGAAATTTCTTAGGGTCCGTTTTACTTTACCAAGGAGGGATAGCCTTTCCTTGAAACCTTTAAACTTAAGACGACAAGGTTTTTACCTTGTTTCTCGCTACTCGTATCAACATTCTCACTTCTGATATCTCTAAATTATATTACTATAATTTTTGTTTGACTTACAGAACGTTCTGCTACCATTTTAACTAAAGTTAAAATTTATCGTTTCGGTATATAGTTTTAGTCTAGATACATTTTCAACACGGAAAATCTAAATCAGTGAGCTGTTACGCTTTCATTAAAAGATGGCTGCTTCCAAGCCTACTTGCTGATAATTTTTGATTTTCTACGTTTTCTCACTTAACTATATTTGAAGACCTTAACGTATAATCTGGGCTGTTTCCCTCTTGACCAAAGATCTTAGCATCTTTAGTCTGTCTGCTTAGATTCATTTGATTTCGTATTCGGAGTTTAAGTAAATTCAGTAAAACTTTACGTCCCCATCGTTTATTCAGTGCTCTACCCCGAAACAAAGTTTCTAAACGCTCTACTAAAATAGATTTCGCAGAAAACCAGCTATCTCTAAGTTTGATTGGCCTTTCACCACTAACCACAGGTCATCCCAGTATTTTTCAACAGACACGGGTTTGGTCCTCCAATAAGTGTTTTCCACTATAAATTCAACCTGCCCGTGGTTAGATCACTTAGTTTCGGGTCTTAACGCGGAAACTGAGAAGGTTTATTCGAACTCAATTTCTTTAAGCCTACATTTGTTTTAAGCTTGCTTCCGCTATAAACTTGTTGATCCATTATACAAAAGGTACGCTGTAATTTTTTATAAACTCCAACTGATTGTAGGCACACAGTTTAAAACTAATTTTTCAAGATCTTTCTTTTCCTTCACAGTACTTTTCACTATCAATCACTAAAAATTTTAGGCTTTGAGGATGGTGCCCCACTGTTCTAGCAAATTATTATTGCTTATACTAGAGAAGAAAAACATAAATAACACCTACAGGGCTGAATACAGGAAACTCCTTCTACGGCTTGTTTCATGGAAACGTTTAAAATTCGATGTTATGTGTAATGTATGTTCTCAGCCAAAGATCCGGTTTCGTTCGCCACTACTCGCGGATTCTCGTTTGATTTGACCACCTAGCTACTAAGATGATTCAATTCGCTAGGTATAAAAGTCAAGTACTATTACACGTTAATGTAAGGAGTACTTGCGTTATGGTTTTTACCAATTTTACAGGGACCCGTATATTACAGAAAAATTATCTTTATACGGAATTTCGAGTTGTACGCCTGTTATAATTTTAATGTTTAAGGATCTACTTTGTGCCTTAATGACTTTTTAGAGTTTTCGCCTCCAGGACGTTGGTCGTAAAGATATTCAATTACGCAAATATCTCTTTAACGCTGCGCCAAAAGACTGAAACGTTATATCAGTACGCTATTTACTCACTCATGCTTTAGTTGAAGTAAATGTTTTAGAGGTTATATAAACCTTCTTTACAAAAAATTTATATGTATCTGGTGGTTTTTTCTTAACTACGTAGATGTCTCTACGTTATTTTTGTCAGCGGATAAAATTTAGCAATGTGTTTTAAAGAACCACTTTTCAGTATTTGTGTTTGAATACATTATAAAGATTTGACTGTTTAAACCTTTATTATTACCACGAATTTATGAAAAACATCCAAAGAAGAGATGCGGTATCATCTTTTTAAAAGCGGAGCTTTTTCAACAGAAATTGTACCTTGAACTTTATGACAAACTACAAGTATCGCTAAACCTATCGCCGACTCCGTTGCGGCCACAGTTAGAATGAATAGTACAAACAACTGTCCTAGAATATCATCCAAGTAGACAGAAAAAGTTATGAGGTTCAAATTAACCGCCAGAAGCATTAATTCTATTGCCATGATAGCAATTAAGATATTTTTTCTGTTGATGATCAAACCACTTAGACCTATTAAAAACACTATAAGGTTGATTGCGAGGAAAATATTTAGATTCGTAACTATCACTTATGTAGATTTTGATTTAAACCGCCTGAGAATTTGTAGGCAATGTCAGACTTGAACTAACAACTTTCTCGTTGTAAGCGAGATATTCTACCAAATTGAAATAATTGCCTCGAAAATGACGGGATTTGAACCCGCAATCCTTAGCGTGACAGGCTAACGCTTTACCAAGTTAAGCCACATCTTCACTAAATAATCGGGACTGAAAAATAGTTGCTCCAACGTAACTTAGTACTTGTAATGAGAGAGCTTTTTCTCTAAGATACCTACCACAGGAATAAGTATTAAGAAGAAAAGGAAATAGAATGCCGTTGCAATTTGACCTGTCAGTACGTACGCGTCTCGAACGGGTTTTTGACCTACCCAACCTAAAATTAAAAAATCTGCAACAAGTAACCAAAAGCATACCTTGAAAACAGGTCTAAATGCTGTACTTCTAATTTCAGACGTGTTCGTAAAAGGTATTAGAAACAATACGACTAGGGCACCTCCCATCGCGGCAACACCACCGAATTTGTCAGGTATCGATCTCAAAATCGCATAAAAAGGCAGAAAATACCACTCAGGAACAATATGTGCGGGTGTCACCATTGGGTCAGCTGGTATGTAGTTGTCGGGATGACCCATAGCATTAGGGTAGTAGAATACAAATGCTAAAAAAGAAAAGAGGAAAATGAAAAATGCGAACAAATCTTTTACGAAAAAGTAAGGATAGAAAGGTACTTTGTAACTAGATGTGTTTACACCTAACGGATTATTGGATCCGTCTTTGTGTAACAATGCTAAATGCACTAAACTAAGACCTGCGATAATGAACGGAAGGAAAAAGTGTAGGCTGAAAAATCGATTGAGGGTAGCATTACCTATAGTGAATCCTCCCCATAGCCATTCAACGATAGGCAAGCCTACGACAGGCAACGCAGTAAATAAACTTGTTATAACTGTGGCACCCCAAAAACTCATTTGACCCCAAGGTAGTACGTAACCCATGAAAGCGGTAGCCATCATCAAAATAAATATCAAAACACCGGAACACCATAAAAGCTGGCGAGGTTGCATGTAAGATCCGTAATATAACCCGCGAAAAATGTGAGAGTACACTACAATGAAAAAAAAAGATGCTCCATTTGCATGCATGTATCTGATTAGCCACCCGTTATTGACGTCTCGCATAATGTGTTCTACACTACTGAATGCCAAATCGATGTGAGGTGTGTAATGCATACCAAGGAATAACCCTGTCAGTATCTGTATGATTAAACAGATACCTGCCAGTGCACCGAAACTCCAAGCATAACTTAAGTTGACCGGTGTAGGATAATGGATAATGTGACTATCTAGAAAACCCAGGAGATAGTTTTTATTCCATCGAGGAGCTGAATTTAGAAAACTTGGGACATAGTTGGTCGAAATTTTCTTTTTTATGTTCGAATTGAAAGCATTTACAAACTTCATTGAAAATAGTATCACAACAACTTTTCAGGCGAATAATGGTCGAAAACTCAAACGCGTTGAAAATCGTTTGCTACGTAAAGATGTTTGGCACAAAATTTAAATTTCACTTTTTATCTTGGACTACACGAAAGTGAATTTGATTTGAAGTTTGAAGACCTCACTGCAAAGAGTGAGAAAAAGCTACAAAACGCCTTCCAGGGAGTGAGAACGCTTTTTAAAGTGAAAAAGTCGAGATTCGGTTAGTTTTATTTTTAGTACAGGTTGGGGGAGGAGCAACAATGGTTTGACGTTCGAATATAACACTTGTAGAAACAGAGTTGACTATAGATTCGTTATTTTG